>PVMK01139919.1_pt1 | contig 31646 bp, 38 predicted proteins | sample 1853481 | NCBI WGS metagenome assembly PVMK01 (sample SAMN08533507, study PRJNA380276) | Marine sediment metagenome, whole genome shotgun sequencing project.
CCTATTGCTGGCACCTTTTTTCATAATAATGAACCGCATCGTTCATCTCGGCATCGGCATCTTCATGAAAGGTCACCTTTCTCATGAGATCGCGGCCCTAGCTCGACGGAATGCCTCTTCAGCAGGTATTTCTTTAGCTTTGCCCTCCCTAAGCGCCTTGAGCCGTTTCTCAGCTTCGACAACCCAGAGGTGCAAATTCTCTTCCTCAGAGGGTGCATCAAGGCTCAATATAAGCTTTTCAGCAAGTCGGGCTCTTCCTTCGAGATTAAGGTTCAATACCTCGGTTTCTAGTTGTTCAAGATTCAATGGCATACTGTCAAATTTCCTTTCGATTTCTATTGGTTTGCATATTCAGTCTGCAAATTCAGCCAAAACTGAGCTCCGACACCAAAATATCGCTGCAGTCTCAAAGCGGTATCGGCGGTAATAGCCCTTTCGCCGTTAACGATCTCACTAATCCTATTCGGAGGAACTATGTATTTAAAGGTATGAGTACAGACCTCCTAATTTACTATGAAAATAGCTCGTTTTTTTTGGACATTTTCGGATGTAGTGAAGCCTTTTCGGAGAATAGGTTTCAGGTGTTCCGCCTGAGGCGGACCAGGTTTCAGGCCGGCTCTCACTTTTTTACTACTGCCACCTGAAACCCGACACTTGAAACCTGAGTGACAGTGTCCAATTATTTTGCCAATATGGGATAAATCCATATTTATAACCACTTAACCAATCAACTAATCAACCAATAAACGATATCTGTACTTATGAAAAAGCACTATTTTTACCCGCAATTGCAATTTAACCAGATAATTTAAGACGCAACCCCGTATGTTGTCAAGCGTCAGCCGGGCGGTCGAACACGGCAATTCAAATTTTGGGATTTTTCTTGAGCAATCTCATTAATTTGGTGTGTTGTATGTTGTAATTTTGGATGAAAGCTCAAAGCTGAAAGTAGAGATAAGGAATAATTTCTATTCTCATGCGTTTTCCCTTCACAGCTCATGAATCAACGGTTCTGATTTAACTTGAATCCTGAACCTCGTATGAAACTACGCCAAAATGGCATAGTTTCTTTTCCGATCGAACTAGCCGCTTTGGCAGCCGGAGGCTGGACTGAACAGCGAACCGCAGAATATCAAATATCGAACCGCAGAATGTCGAAGGATGGTTTCGCTTTGCTCTTTTTTTAACAAATAAAATAGAAAGAATTCCTTAATTCGTCATTCGTCATTCGTCAATCGACATTTGTCATGCTGGAGTTTCTTTTTCGATTAAACAAGTCGCTTCAGTAGCCAGCGGCGGAGCTGAACCCGGAACCCTTGAACGGTTAGGTTTTATCCGGCCAGAAACACAGTTTATTGAGAGGACAGGTGGGGCATTTCGGTTTTCTAGCCACGCATGTTTCTCTGCCGAAATAGATAAGATGCAAACAGAAGTCATGCCAGGCTCTTGTGGGTACAATCTTCATCAAATCGAACTCGATTTTAACCGGATCTTTGTTTGCCGTTAAACCGAGCCGACCTGATATTCTGGCCACGTGGGTATCCACCACAATCCCGGGGATACCAAAAGCGGCTCCCAGCACGACATTGGCGGTTTTGCGCCCGACACCGGGGAGCTCGACGAGTTCCTCCAGAGTTTGCGGAACCCGTCCGCCATGGATCTCCAGCAATGTTCGGCTGCAATTTTTAATATTTTTGGACTTGTTGTGATAAAATCCCGTCGATCGGATAAACCCTTCAATGGTTTTGATCGGCGCCCCGGAAAAGTCAGCCGGCGTCTTCAGGTGATTAAACAGCACCTTCGTCACCCGGTTGACCTGTTTATCGGTGCATTGGGCGGAAAGAATCGTGGCCACCAGGAGCTGAAAGGGTGTGTTGTAAAACAGCTGGGTCTTGACGTTGGGATAGATGGTTCTTAGTATCTTACGTATCTTATCGGTTCGTGCTCTAAGCTGCAATTTGATGCCTGTCGGTTACGGTCATTCGTAGGTTGGGTTGAGTCCCGCCGGGGCAGAATCGGGTTTGGTTCCTCTATCCAACCTACTTGCAAACCATTTTCGTGCTATCCGCAAAACCCAACAAAATGGCCGAAGATAGAACCATCCCCGATAAGTATTTAGATGGGGGATATACGCCGCATTCACCTGAATAGTCAAGTTTAAAAGAATGTTAGGGCTCTTTAACTGGGAACCCTGAATGTTGAACCGCTCAGCATAGGTCCTTAAAAGTTATTTCTTTGCTTTTTGCACAAAAAAATTGATTTGGGATGTTTTCATTACCTTGTCACGATTGAATATTGAATATTTCGAGGTCCGCGGATCAATTTTAAAAACGACGGAGCGAAGCGACATCCACAAATATTCAATTTGCAATCTTCAATTTTCAATTCCGGCTTGTCCGGGTTGGGTTATAGGTAGACAATGAACAATGAAGCTGACAAAGTCCGGGCACTCGGATTATGTTCCGGCGGTCTTGACAGCATGCTGGCCGGCCTGGTGCTGCGCGACCAGGGTCTCGATGTCGCATGGGTGACTTTTGAGACCCCGTTTTTCAATGCCGCCAAAGCTCGCAGAGCCTCAAAGATGACCGGGATTGCGCTGACCGTCAGACCTATTTTCAATGTTTATATGAAAATGTTGAAAGATCCACCCGCCGGATACGGCAAACACATGAATCCTTGCATGGACTGCCATGCACTGATGTTTAAACTGGCGGGTGAAATAATGCAGAAAAAAAACTTCGATTTTCTTTTCAGCGGTGAAGTGCTGGGCCAGCGCCCCATGTCTCAGAACAAATCATCGCTGGGTTACGTGGAAAAACACTCCGGTTTTAAAGGCTACATTGTGCGTCCGTTGAGCGCCGCAAGCCTGCCGGTAACTATCCCTGAAAGAGAAGGTTTAGTTGACAGAGGCCGGCTTTTGGATATATCGGGCCGGGGCCGCAGCCGTCAGATAAAGCTGGCGAAAAAATTCGGGATTACGGACTACCCCGCCCCTGCCGGCGGCTGTCTGCTCACCGACAAAAATTTTTCCAAACGACTCAGAGATCTGTTCGAGCATCAGGATGATTGCACCGAAGAAGATCTGCATCTTTTAAAGCACGGCCGCCATTTTCGATTAAACCCCGAGGCCAAATTGATTGTCGGAAGAACCGAACAGGACAATGAGAATATCCTCAAATATCACAACCCGGCAACTGATACGGTCCTTGATGTCATGGATTATCCCAGCCCCATTGCCCTGGTGCCCCGCGGTGCCAAAAAAGATTCCATCCAATTGGCGGCGGCCATTTGCACAGGGTACAGCAAAGCGCCGAAATCATCACCGGTGGATGTCCTGATCAAGACATCCGGCCGAAAAAAGGTTATCCAGGTGATCGCCATTCTGCCGGGGGATGTGGCCGGGATGTTAGTATAGAACAGCAACCTGCTTTAGCCCGTATCCCAACCCGGATAAACCGGAAAAACAAATCACAAATTACAAAATACAAATTACAATATCCAAATCTCAAACAAGATCAAAAGGCCCTTATCGGGCTTTATCTGACAACATGTTTTAAGGGCCTGAAGATGTCAGGTTTCAGTGTTCAGGTGTTAGGAAAGGTAGACGCAATCGCATATCCTCAATCCGCCTTGGGCTGAACACTGCAACCTACCTATTTATTGAAATCACATCATGTTTGCGCATGATTTATGCGATAGCCATAGAGGGCAATATAACTCGTTCTTTTAATTGCAGAGCTGCTACAAGTATTTTTTTGCCCTCCAGGCGGATCAATTATAAAAAATGACCATAAAAATGACTGAGCGACCTGTCGGGTCGTAGCCGAAGGCGAAGCCTGAAGCGACATCCACAAATCGTCATTCGTCAATTCCGGTTTATCCGGGTTGGGCTTTAACCCTGAACGGGGAACCCGGAACCTTTGAACGATTGAGCAAAGCAACCCTGAACCTGTGAACGGTTACCCTTTTTTAAACAACTCCTCCGGCGTTGATACAACCAGAAAAAAGGAAAATATAATAGTCGGCCATATTTGAAGAAATAAACGCCAAATAGAGGTTCTTAAGTGCCACGGTAGATCGAGTGGCGTAATCAAATATATAATAAAATAACCCCCCAACATAAAAAGCACGATCAAAAGCGACGTTTTGATACTTTCTGCATTAACATTTTGTTTCGTCTTTCCTGACAGGAAAAAGTATATTGGAAGTATAATTAACCATTCTTTGGCCAACTTATCATAGAAAAACACAATGAAGGCTTTGCCAATGACTAAATATCTTGAAAAATCTGTCAGCCTTCCCAAAACCATGTCAATGCTTTGACCGGTGATCATTTCATTAGTTGATGGTATTTTTAATTTGAAAAGAATCAATACAGTCAAGATGGGAAATACCCCGATCGTGAACATTGCAAGTTCTTTTAAATATGCCTTTATTCCTCTATTTGAAGATATGACAATCATTCGTACAACAAATACAACAAGCAAGAATAATATGCCCTCATTCTTGGTCCAACTCGCAAGTCCTGCCATAGCGCCTGCTACAATTAAAAATCGAGATTTCGAATCAGATACTTCCTTTAGGCTGAATAGAGCTATCGTAGATAAAATGTAAAATCCAAGAGGAATGTCTGCGATCTGATAGGCGCCGGTTTTAAGAAAATAACGTGAGCCAATTAATACTAAGCCAGCTAATAACCCTGTACTTCTACTGCGAATAACGGCTAGTGAACTTATTAATAAGGCAACCGTGGCAAATGTGAATAGTGCAGCAACTATAATCTGTGCCATTGCAGATTCATATTTTAAATAGCTCCATATCCTGACGATACTTGTGGGGACTAGTAAAGGATAATCACGACTGGTCCAATGTAACAAATTAGAAAAAGTATTTTGCCAATTATCACCACTGCGAAATAAAAACCTTGCTTTTAAATTCCACATGCCCCAGGCGTCTTCCCAACCATGTGGGTTGACGATAGATCTGAGTATAAATGCAACCATAAAGCAAACAATAATAATTAGAAAGCTAATGCTTAAAATGCGCAAATATATATTGAAACCAGACCCTGTGTCTTGATTGCAACACTCTGTTTTTTGGGATTTTGATGTATAGAAAGCAACTGGAATTAATATTACGATGAAGATATTTTCTATTACTTGATAGCTTGTTGACGGGACACCAAGAAAAAACAGCCAAAGGAAAAAAATGCAGGAAGTAAAGCCTAACATTAAACCTACTGAAAAAGAAATATTAAGAATCGTGCCATAAGTTCGGGGGAATTGCCTTGAGAGGAAAAAAGACAAAATAATATACGCACATAGAATAGGAAATACTATTGAAATTATTAATGACAAAACTAGTTATCCATTCTCTCAAGCAATATTACACCATCCCCGAAATCCCTGATTAACGCCAAATTTTCTTTTTCGTAGGCTTTGATATTCGGTTTCGTACTTTGAAAATTGCCAATAATAAAATTGCGTTTTATGCCGCGGACCAGAATAATCGGTGCAAAGACATATTGCGTCATCGTATAAGCTATTCCATCCTCATTGGAATTATCATCGTAGTCTGAGACATACCCGACAACCAGATGATTTTGTAAAAGCTCTTTAAGCTCAATAAATCTTTTCTCATATATGGTAATCTGGTCAATTTCTTTGCGATTATATCTTTGTATCCCTTTCTGCAGTGCTTTAAAATTATAATGAAACGAAAGTATGATTATAGGTGCAAAAAGAAATAATATTTTTAGATGCTTAGATTTCATTTTTTCCTGTTTTTTTAGTACCTATTCAACGATCAATTCCACAAAAGTCAAATTAATTATTTTTTGACAATTTAAGATGCAATCCCGTACGTTGTCAAGCGTCATCCTGGCGGTCGAACACGGCAACACTAAAGTAGACTCAGTTGAAAAAGAGGACAGAAAGAAATACCACGGAAAGGCAGGAAAAATCACGGAAAGACAATTTTTTTTTAAAACAACTATTCCAGTTGACCATGGTCGTTGACTATGGTATGAACTACATAAATTAAAATGAATTGAGAATCAGACATGCAGGAGACAATACCTATTTCAAAGTTCAAAGCCACCTGTTTGCGCTTATTGGACAGTGTTAACAAAACCGGCAAATCTATTTTAGTAACCCGCAAAGGCGAACCGATCGCGCTGGTCACACCACCTCCGCCGCCTCCCAAACCTGATCCATGGCTGGGCTGCATGAAAGATCACATCAAGATTACGGGTGATATCCTATCGCCTGTATTGGATGAAAAAGAATGGGAGGTATTGAAAGATTGAGGTTGCTGCTCGATACCCACATTATCCTTTGGAGTGCTGCTGAACCGGAGAAACTCTCTCAAAACATCACCAAGGAACTGAAAAACGACTCAAACGAACTTTGGTTTTCTCCCATCAGCGTATGGGAAATCCTTTTGCTGGCCGAAAAAGGACGTATTTCCCTCGGCCCGAATATTGAAAAATCAGTGCGAGAGCTTTTTCGCAAGATTCCCCTTAATGAGGCGACTCTCAATCTTGAAGTGGCAATCCAAAGCAGATTTGTTCGACTCCCACATCAAGACCCTGCCGACCGATTTCTGGCAGCCACTGCCATTGTGTATGACTTTACACTGGTTACAGCCGATTATAGAATCATTTCCGCTAAAGACGTACCGGTTCTGGCAGCAGTTTAGTACACACCATCACGGCTGTAATAATCTTCTATTTTCCGTTTAATGATAAGGATTACATATTATGAACCGCGATACCGTCAATAAATCCGTCCTTCTTTTGCTGGTTGTTTTTATTTCGGCTATTTTCTTATCTATGATTCGTTCTTTTTTAATGGCAATTTTCCTGGCCGGTATCTTTTCAGCACTGGCGCGCCCCCTGTACAAACGGTTTGAACGCTGGTATGGCGGACGTCGTGCCCCGGCATCGTTGAGCACCCTAATTCTAATTGTCATTGTAGTCATCCTACCGCTTGGCACCCTGATGGGAATCGTGACGGCCCAAGCCATCAAAGTCGGGCAAACCGTTACCCCCTGGGTCCAGGAACAAATTGCCCAACCCGGTGAATTTCACGAACTTCTAAACTCCCTTCCATTCTATGACAAGCTTGCGCCATACAGTGAGACTATTTGGCGCAAAGCCGGAGAGTTGATTGGAACCATCAGCCACTTTCTGATTAGTAGCCTTTCTGCGGCAACGATGGGTGCAGTCAATTTACTGTTCATGGTATTTGTAATGTTGTACACGATGTTCTTCTTCTTGATGGATGGCGACAAGCTGGTGCACAAAATCCTCTATTATTTACCCCTTCAGGACCAGGATGAACAACGCATCCTGGAAAGATTTACTTCGGTCACACGGGCTACTTTGAAGGGTACTGCCGTCATCGGCATACTGCAGGGCTGTTTGGCCGGCATCGCATTTTGGGTAGTAGGCATTCCCAGCGCCGTGTTTTGGGGAACCATCATGGCAGTGCTTTCAATCATACCCGGTATCGGCACCGCCCTAATCTGGGGGCCGGCTGTCATCATTTTAGCGGCAGGTGGGATTATTTGAAAGCCGGTGGTCTCGGCATTTTTTGTGCTTTAGTCATCGGTAGCATCGACAACCTGCTCCGCCCAATTCTGGTCGGCAAAGACACCCAGATGCACGAATTGATGATCTTCTTCGGCACTTTGGGCGGGATTATCATGTTTGGGATTATGGGAATGATCATCGGACCCATCGTGGCCGCGCTTTTTATTACTATCTGGGAAATATACGGTGTGGCCTTTAAAGATATTCTACCCCAGGCCGGAAGCATTCAATCCGCACCCCAATCGAACGAAGATCCGAAACCCGCAGATCCCAAAGGTAACCCCAAAGTTGCATAAACAACATGGCAAATAGAGTTCAACTATTCGTTATTACAACAGATATCATAGTGAAAACGCCATTTCCCGGATATCCCCCTTGGTGAATTTAATGGTTAAGACTCAAAAAAACCTTGCGCATACTGTTGTGTATGTGTATATTAAAGACATGAGGATATACAAATGGAAACGACCCGGGCGGTAAAATTGGTTAGAAAACAATTTCTTATTTCACCCAGCCAGGTTGAGAAGCTTAATCGTCTGGCAAAGAATGAGGGAATTTCGGTTGCCGCAATGGTACGCGCAGCTATTGATACTTACAACCCCAATGCGGCAGTTATCGCAGATTTAGATGCCCCCGAACTAATGGATCTGGTATCTGAACGCCTGAAAGAGGCAATCACTTCAACCCAAAAAGCGAATCGTGCTGTTAGTAACACGTTAATGAAATTGTCAAAAGGGAGCATGTAGGAATGGCCGGCTGGAAAGACATTTTAATAGACGTGATCAAATTAGCGGATGAAGTGAAGCGTTTAAATCAAAAAACTGAATTGTTGTCTGAAAGGACAATTTTAATTGATAAACGGGTTGTGCGCCTCGAAACGATAATTGAGATTGCGGAGAAGCAGGCGTACTTGCCCAGGAAGTGAGGCGCAATAAAAGAATCTTAACGGTGAACTGGGAACCAGGGAACGCTTACCTCTGCCCTATGATGTTCGTTTTGATGGTTTTGATCGTTTTGTTCGTTTAGTCCGTTAAGATGGTTAATATCGTTATGATTCGCACCGAATACTCGGGGAGCCTTTTTACCAGATCATATGTCTGTTTCTTCATCTTTTCCCATTCAACGTTCGATGTTGGACGTTCGATGTTCGACCTGCCCGCAATGCCTTGAAACCGGTGTGGACCAATTTAACCATTTGATTTATATATCCAAGTTTACACCAACCCATCGCGCTATGCATGGCAGGCGGGTGTTCATTTTTTTAGTCCCTCCTGCGCCTTTTCTTATTTTCCGCATTCCGACTTCCGAATTCCGCTTTCCCCCTGCTCTCTGCTCCTAGCCCTGAGCTGCCCGCAGGCAGCCGAAATGTCCTGCCCTTTGCTCCGACGAATAATAACAGTAAAGTTTTTTGCGAACAAAATGCCATAAAATGCCTGTATCACGGCTTCTGACGGTCGATCAAAGTCACAGCCTTCATGGGGGTTGTAGGGTATAAGATTGATTTTGCAACGGATCGGCTGCAGCAGTTTTGCCAGGCGTCGGGCATCACTTTCGGAATCATTAACACCTTGGATGAGAATGTATTCGAAGGTAATCCTGCGGCCTGGAGCAGGATGATATTGTCGGCAGGATTCCAGCAATTTTTCCAGCGGGTAAATACGGTTTATGGGCATCAGGCGGCTGCGGGTGTCGTTGTCGGCTGCATTTAAAGATACCGCCAGATTCACCCGGGTATCCCGACCCAGGGCCGAAAGTCTGGGCACCAGGCCGGCTGTGGAGACTGTCACCCGCCGGCTTGCCAATCGAAGTCCGGTATCGTTGTCGGTGATAACACCAATGGCGCTGATCAGGTTTTTATAATTGGCCAGTGGCTCGCCCATCCCCATAAAAACGATATTGGTCAAGCGCATCGGGTCATCCAGTTCGTTTTTGATATCACGAACCTGGGCGATGATCTCACCTCGGGTCAGATTGCGCTCGAAGCCGCCGGAGGCGGTCAGGCAAAACAGGCAATCCTGAGCACACCCCACCTGGCTGGATACACAGAGGGTATAGTGATCCCGTTCTGGAATCAGGACGCTTTCAATGGTTTTCCCGTCTTTTAGTTTAAAAAGGTACTTGCGGGAACCATCCCGTGAGGTTTCGATCTTCTCGGCTTCCAGCCGTTCGATCACAAAATGCTGTGACAACAGCGCCCGGATCTCTTTGGATATGTCGGTCATCACGTCAAAACTGTCGGCCTGGCGCAAATAAACCCACTTTTGAATCTGGTCCGCGCGATAAGCGGCAATTTCCCGCTCGGTCAACCAGGATATTAATTGATCCCTGGAAAATTCGAGGATGTTTTTTTTCTTAGGTTCAGTCGACATATCAATTAGTGTCTCGGAATTTCTGTAATATATTGAAATCTTACATCTTTTAACGACATTGGTTTTATGCTGCCTACATGGAATTATTCCATCACTCCAATTGCGAAGCTAAGTTCCTATTGCGCTGCTCCAAGGCGTGCCGATGCCCACATATCGCTAAAAGGAAATTAATTTACTTGACATACCACCTTTAGGATTATATTTTCAAGAATTTATGGAATCAGGCTGTAATAATTATGTTTGAACGATTAAGTGACAAACTGGATGCTGCGTTTAAGAAGCTCAAAGGGCGCGGAAAGTTAACGGAAGAGAACATCGAGGAGGGATTAAAAGAAATTCGAATGGCCCTCCTGGAGGCCGACGTCCATTATCGCGTAGCCAAACGGTTTATTGCCGATGTCAAAGAACGGGCACTGGGTCGGGAGGTCCTGACGAGCCTAACCCCCGGACAGCAGGTAATCAAGATCGTCAACGAAGAGTTGACCGCATTGATGGGGTCTCACCAGGAAGAGCTGAACCTTTCAGGCCCCAGTCCGGTATCCTTGATGCTGGTTGGTCTGCAAGGATCCGGTAAAACGACAACAGCCGGCAAGTTGGCGGTTTTCCTGCGAAACAAAGGAAGAAAGCCCTATCTGGTGCCGGCGGATGTTTATCGCCCGGCTGCCATCGATCAGCTTAAAAAATTGGGAGAACAACTGAACGTACCGGTATTTTCCTCCAGCCTGGATATGGATCCCGTGCAGATATGCCGCGATGCCAAAGCAGCTGCTCACCAGCAAGGTTGCGACACGCTGCTGCTGGACACCGCCGGTCGCCTTCATATTGATGAAGACCTGATGGCTGAGCTCATCCGCATTAACGAAGCGGTAAAACCTGCGGACATTCTCCTGGTGGCGGATGCCATGACTGGTCAGGATGCAGTAAATATCGCCCAATCCTTCAACGAGGCGCTGGATATCGGTGGGGTTGTTCTCACCAAAATGGATGGGGACGCCCGGGGCGGTGCCGCCCTGTCCATCAAAGAAATTACCGGCAAACCGATCAAATTCATCGGGGTCGGCGAAAAATTAAGCGAGCTTGAACCGTTTCATCCGGACAGATTGGCCTCAAGCATCCTGGGCATGGGGGATGTTCTAACTCTGATCGAAAAAGCCCAGGGCGTTGTCGATGAAAAAAAGGCTGCGGAACTCGAAAAAAAGCTCCGAAAAAACCAGTTTACCTTGGAAGATTTTCGCGATCAAATGCGCCAGATCCGCAAAATGGGTTCGCTGAGCGATATTATGAAAATGATTCCCGGAATGGGTAAACTCAAACATATGAAAAATATGGACATGGACGAAAAAGAACTTGTCCGGATCGAAGCTATTATCAATTCGATGACACCCCTGGAACGACGACGCCATGGGATTATAAACGGTAGTCGTCGTCGGAGAATAGCCAAGGGAAGCGGGACCCGGGTGCAGGATGTCAACCGGCTTTTAAAGGATTACACCCAATTACTGAAAATGCTCAAAAAGCTTAACAAAAGCGGCATGCAGGGACTCCAGCAGGGAATGCTGCCGTTTTGAGGGAGAAAGGAAATTATGGCAGTTAAAATCAGATTGGCCAGACATGGCTCAAAGAAAAAACCCTTTTACCGAATCGTCGTCGCGGACATCGAAAGCCCACGTGACGGCAAGTACCTGGAAAATGTAGGCACCTATGATCCTATGTACGATCCGGCCAAGATCACCCTGAAAACGGAGAGAATTCGATACTGGATGGATCAAGGCGCCCTTCCAACAGATACGGTGCAAAGCCTGTTAAAAAAAGAAGGTTTTTTTACGGCTAACGCATAACCTGGATCCGCCGCCGGAGACTTGACTATTGATTATTGAAAATGAGCATTCTTAACCAGGACTTCGGGTCGTTAATGCCTTCTTTGTTATTAATGTTGAACTCTGAACCTGTGAACGGTTACCCTCCGGCAAAGGAGATGGCACCATGAAAGACCTGATCGACTACATCGCTCAAGCACTGGTGGACCATCCGGAACAAGTCAATGTCATCGAGGTAGCGGGAGAACAGACCACCGTTTTGGAGCTTAAAGTGGCCAAAGAGGATATCGGGAAAGTAATCGGCAAACAGGGCAGAACGGTGAGAGCGATGCGGATCATCCTCAGTGCCGCTTCGGCCAAGATAAAAAAACGCACCATCCTGGAAATTGTTGAATAAACCCCAACCCGGATAAACCGGAAAAATAATTTCTAAGCGCCTAACAAATGCAGAACTATGTGCTCATCGGCAAAATCGTCGGTATCCACGGTATGAAGGGCACAAACAAGTTACGTTCCTATGCGGAATCTTTGTCGGTGTTCTCGCCCGGCAGCTCGATTCTCGTTTGCGACCTTCGCGGCCGGGAAACAAGCTATGAAATAAACTGGGTCAAGCCGCATACCGGGACCCCTCTTGTATCGTTTAAAGGGATTACGAATCGCGACCAGGCCAAAACATTGATCGGCGGCGAGCTGCTCATCCCGCAATCAGAACTGCCCGAATTGGATGAGGATACCTATTACTGGTACGACCTGATCGGAACCGAAGTTTATACGACAACTGAAGAATTTCTTGGTCGGATTGAATCGATTATCGAAACCGGCAGCAATGATGTCTATGTCGTTAAAAGGGATGAAAAGGAAGTGTTGATTCCGGCTCTCGAATCGGTGGTTCTGGAAATCGATTTGGAGCATAATCGAATGCAAGTCGATCTGCCTGAAGGCTTGACTTAGTTGATTGGGTAATTAGTTGAATAGTTGATTGAGTAGAAATGATTTGATCCAATCACTAATCAACCAATCAACCGGTTAACTAATCAACTAAAAAATGATGAATTTTGATGTACTGACGATTTTCCCGGAAATGTTTGACCCATTTTGGGCCCATGGGATTATTCGCAGGGCAATCGAACATAAAAAGATTTTTACTTCAACCGTAAACATCAGAGATTACGCCCGGGACCGACACCAGGTTACTGATGACAGACCGTATGGCGGCGGCAGCGGCATGGTAATGAAACCCGAACCCTTGGCCGGAGCCATTCGGGCTGCTACCCGGAGAACGCCGACGGCCGTGACCGTCTTGCTGACTCCCCAGGGAAGGCCCTTCGATCAGAATATGGCCAAAGAACTGGCGTCATTTGATGGGCTGGTTCTGATTTGCGGTCGCTACGAAGGTGTCGATGAGCGGATCTGTCACGATCTCATCGACTATGAAATTTCAATCGGTGACTATGTGCTCACCGGCGGCGAGTTGGCGGCAATGATCATTGTTGAGGCAGTCACCCGGTTGATTCCCGGTACCCTTGGTGGTGAGAATGCAGCCGAAAATGACTCATTCTCAAACGGCCTGCTGGAACATGCGCATTATACACGGCCACGAATATTTGAGGGCCGGGAGGTCCCCGAGGTTCTGCTGTCCGGCCATCATCAGGAAATTGAAAGATGGCGTCTAGAATCATCTTTGATGCGGACGCTATTGAAAAGGTCGGATTTGTTGCATCAAAAAAGCCTGAACCGGCAGGAAATTGAAATTCTGGATAAATGGCGCCGGAAGATAAATAATATTATAGAGCTTCATCATAAGAAAGACGCAGAGTAAGAATAGTCAATACCGACTCGGCCGGGTTAGGCAAGTTAGGGGCTTCGCCCCAATTGGAATGAGTTGTAGAAATTCATAGATGTTAATGTATGCCCAATCTTTACGTAGCATTGGCCCATTATCCGGTTATTGATAAGAGGGGCGATATCATCGCGTCGGCTTTGACCAACCTGGATTTACACGACATTTCCAGGGCGGCGAAGACATATGGGGTAAAATCGTTCTACGTGGTTACCCCGCTTTCTGACCAGAAAGTGCTTGCAAAAAAGATCATTGCTCATTGGACCGGGGGTGCCGGAGCAGTCTATAACCCGGATAGACGCAGCGCTCTTGAACTGATCAAGGTTAAGGACTCTATTATAGATGTCGCCGAAGACATCAACGGCACAGAAAACAGTTACCCGAAAACAGTTACAACCAGTGCTCGAAGGTATCCGGCAAGCATCGGCTACACAGAATTCAGAGACATTCTCGAAAGCGGCATACCGCATCTGCTGATTTTTGGTACTGCCTGGGGGTTGGCTGAATCGTTAATATCCGAAGCTGATTTCGTGCTGGAACCCATTGCGGGCACGACGGGTTATAACCATCTGTCGGTTCGCTCAGCAGTGGCGATTATACTGGACAGACTTTTGGGACCAGGAAAATAAACAAAAACTGGAATGCTGGAATAGTGGAATAATGGGTTCTGGGATAATGCAATGTTGGATTAATGGTCCCGCCACCAGCGGGATTGACGATAAAATAAAAATGGTTATCATCCTTTTGAAAACCAATATTCCATCGTTCCAACATTCCATTATTCCATTTCCGGGGAAAATTCAGTAGCCCCAAAAACTCACATATTCTCAGTAGGTTGTAGAAATTCCGAAACGTTAAATTTTTGGAGGAGAAATGAAAGAAATAGAAAGATTAGAAAAAGAACATTTGCGCATGGATTTGCCTGCTTTCGGACCGGGTGACACCGTCAAAGTCCATGTAAAAATTAAAGAAGGCGAGAAAAGAACGTATTCAGGCCTTCCAGGGCGTTGTCATCTCCAAACGCAAAGGCTCCACCAATGCAACATTTACCGTGCGCAAGGTTTCTTACGGCATTGGTGTGGAACGTATCTTCCCGACGCATTCACCCATTATTGATAAAATAGAAATCATTTCCCGGGGTCGTGTGCGACGCGCCAAAATTTACTATCTGCGCAAACTCAAAGGCAAAGCCGCTAGAATTAAAGAACGGCGGTTTACCTAAAGGAATAGTTGATTAAGTTGATTGGGTTGATTGGTTTACACTTTTAGCGCCGGTTGATAGTTTAAGATTTAAAGGCATAGGGGTGATGTCCTAAACTTAGCACCAACTTTTCGTGGGAGTGGCTTTCCAGCCACGAAAATTGTGTCACTCTAACACCATAATCGTTTAATCGCGGCCGGAAAGCCGCTCCCACAGAGATATCACCAATCCTTAATGACATTGGGTATAGGGGTTAAGGAATGCATTGTAGCAACAAGATTCCCAATTCCGAATTCCCCCTTCTACCTTCCGACTTCCACATTCCGAATTCCGAATTCCAATATGGATTTATGGGTTTTTGAAAAAGAAGCCGCCGGAAAAGGTTGCAAGGATATCGCAGGCATTGACGAGGCCGGCCGGGGTCCCCTGGCCGGCCCTGTTGTTTCGGCGGCAGTCATCCTGCCAGCCACATTCCGGAATTCAGATATTACCGACTCTAAAAAATTATCTCCCAAAAAGCGGCAGCAGTTGTATGAAGTGATCTATGCCCATGCCGTTTCAATCGGCATCGGTATTGTGGACCCGATAGAAATAGATCGAATCAACATTCTGCAGGCCTCATTGCTGGCCATGGCCATGGCGGTTAAGAACCTTGACCCCCGGCCCGATTATCTGCTGATCGACGGTATTTTTCCCCATCGCAACCGACCTGCCCCAGCAACCGATTGTCAAAGGTGATGCATTAAGCATCTCGATTGCCGCAGCCTCTATCATCGCCAAAGTCACCCGTGACCGTCTGATGCAAAAATACCATCATTACTATCCTCAGTTCGATTTCCCAAAACACAAAGGCTATCCGACCCGGGCTCACAGGGAGGCCATCCGGAAATTCGGCTGCTGCCCCATCCACCGAAAAAGCTTTAAAGGGGTCAAGGAATACTGCTAAAGTAACCGTCAGGAGTTCGGGGTTCAGCCCCATAAGCGCTAAATTATTTTTACGCAAGGGGCTTATTCGTAGGTTGGGTTGAGCATCTCGATATCTTTTGTTGGGTTTCGTTCCTCAACCCAACCTACTTGCCAGCCATTTTTTAGCTGTCAGCGAAACCCAACAAAATGGCCGAAGATAGAACCACCCCCAAGACCCCTATGTTTCCTTTTAAATTTTATGCAGCTTTCGAAGCCTTCCGAGGAGCAGGGACACCCTGTAAAAGACCTTGGGTGCTGAGATCTTCATCAATGTCTGGCCAATGAATTCCGTACCCCGCCCCAGCTATTTTCCAGTTCGCGCGCTGTTCCGGTGTCGCCTGTAGCAAACGGGGATACCAAGCCAGGGGAACCGTTATGGTCCGTCCGTCAAAAAGATCCACACTGATAGCATCGTCAGTAAAGCGGACTTTCCTGACTGGTTGGCTCCGCGCATATTTTGATGTTGAAATAATCAAAGTTACTGAAGGGATGTTTTTTTGGTTTTATTCAGTCGTTTTTGGCCCATCTCCTCGAAAATATCATCATTTATTTCGTTCAGAGTCGCTTCCAATAACCCCTCGCAAAAAGTCCTACCTCCAATCTCAACGACTCTGGTTTGATCATTTTGGATAAATCTTGCACCTAAGGCAAGCAAGAGTTCATCAGGAGGCCATCCAGGTTCCGCAAGGAGATTCTGCGGGATGCTCAGTACCTTTTTTGCTGTTGCATCACCTGGGTCGTACCCTTCCATTTTTTCGTGAAACCGAGATGCCTTTTTTGAACTTGAATCAACCACGAACCAGTCCTCGTCATGGTCTTCCGTTGTAACCCAGTATAATTTCATGCGTTTTATTCCTTATTGGTTGTAGCCCAACGCTTGCGGTTCACCAGCGGCGAGTAAAGGCCAAGATGCTTCAAAACCCGCCGGTGCCTATTGCTGGCACCTTTTTTCATAATAATGAGCCGCATCGTTCATCTCGGCATCGGCATCTTCATGAAAGGTCACCTTTCTCATGAGATCGCGGCCCTAGCTCGACGGAATGCCTCTTCAGCAGGTATTTCTTTAGCTTTGCCCTCCCTAAGCGCCTTGAGCCGTTTCTCAGCTTCGACAACCCAGAGGTGCAAATTCTCTTCCTCAGAGGGTGCATCAAGGCTCAATATAAGCTTTTCAGCAAGTCGGGCTCTTCCTTCGAGATTAAGGTTCAATACCTCGGTTTCTAGTTGTTCAAGATTCAATGGCATACTGTCAAATTTCCTTTCGTTTTCTATTGGTTTGCATATTCAGTCTGCAAATTCAGCCAAAACTGAGCTCCGACACCAAAATATCGCTGCAGTCTCAAAGCGGTATCGGCGGTAATAGCCCTTTCGCCGTTAACGATCTCACTAATCCTATTCGGAGGAACTATGTATTTAAAGGTATGAGTACAGACCTCCTAATTTACTATGAAAATAGCTCGTTTTTTTTGGACATTTTCGGGTGTAGTGAAGCCTTTTCGGAGAATAGGTTTCAGGTGTCAGGTGTCAGGTTTCAGGCCGGCTCTCACTTTTTTACTACTGACACCTGACACCCGACACCTGAAACCTAAGTGACAGTGTCCAATTATTTTGCAAATGTGGGATAAATCCATATTTATAACCACTTAACCAATCAACTAATCACCCAATAAACGATATCTGGAGTATCGACACTAAAGCAATACCCCTAATTAAATGCCCAGTGCCATGGCTCATATGAAATACCAAATTTATTGCCTTTAGGGTAAGACAGCCTAAACGAAAATGAATAAGCGTTTCCTTGTAACCACCTAAACGCTTCCGTTTCATCAAACTCAACTGCAAGAGGCTCACACCCTTCCGTAGTTAAATCAAGTGCACGACCAGAATGATGCTCGCTATAACCAGGGGCCGCACACACCCTCAAGACTTCTGATATAGGTTGACCACTATTAATTTTTCTTTGAATTATTTCCGTTTGTTTATTCAAGCCCCTAAAGGCGGACACTATATTTAGAATAACACCGTCTTTTTCTGCTTTAATTTTCATTTGGGACCAAGGCTCTGCCGTAATACGCGCAACCTTTTGTGGTCTTCCATAAATATCATTCTCAATTTCAACTAGATCAATTTCTTCACATTGCAGAGCAAGACCACATTCATTTTTGTAGCCCTCTGGAATCCCAAGGCTTCTGTGTATTAACTTTATATGTTTTTCAAATTCATTCATGAGCTAGCGATACATCATCACTTTGGGACCATATAACGTCCGCCAATGAGCAGCGGCCTAAATTAAAACCAACCTTGCACGGCCTTTACGTAAAACCGCTATCTTCACGCCGTCTGCTCAAGTGGCATTGTTATAAAGCGGTATCGCCTAAATTTAGGCTTCCAGAGCTTTACTGACAGCCTCAGGATTTTCTGATGCAACCTTTAAAAGGGCTCTTGCCGGCCCATCGGGCTTTCGTCGCCCTTGTTCCCAATTCTGGAGAGTTGACACACTGACGCCGATCATGAGTGCAAATTCACTTTGAGATTTGTGGAGTTTATTACGAATCGCTTTAATGTCCATTGGGTTGAACTCAAATGTCCGACCAGGCTTTAATTGACCGTTTTTGATCTTACCAGCTTGTTTGATGCTTCGAACAAGGTTATTGAAATCATCTTCTTTCATTTTAGTAACTCCTTTAAAAGATTTCGGAGTGTTTTGAGTTGATTCTGGGTGAGATCTTCTTGCTTACTCTTTTTGTAGATTAGTAGCATGTAGATGGTGTCCTTCGGGACATCCCAGAAATAAATCAGCCTGAAACCTCCCCGTTTGCCGCTGCCACCACTCTTCCATCGAATTTTCCGGAGCCCACCGCTACCGAGGATGATTTTTCCTGTTTCAGGTCTTAAGACCAGTGCAAGTTGTAATTTCCGATATTCATCATCCGCATCAGAACTGTTACTAATTTGGTAAAGATCGGGGTTTCGATGAAAAGCATAATTCACTATACGTCATTGGCGTATATTTGGCAAGAACAAAATTCGATTCTGTCTTGTTGGGAGCTTTATAATGTAGAGCTCACCTGCCGGCTATATGCCTACCGTTTCTGCAGGGCTTTTAACGATAAACCCGCCAGCTTCTCCCGGTCAGGTGCAGCGCTTTGTTCTGCAATTACGGGGACTAAGCTACAACTTGTCATAGTTTTCAGGCTCAACATCAGGCACTTTATCCAACACCGCCTGGAACTTTTTCCTTGATGCCCTGTGAGCCCTTTTATTTATATATTCCTCAGTCAGCAACGCCGTCATTTTTTCCGCAGCCGCTGAAGCGACAAACTGGTTAATGGATATACCCTCTCTTTTAGCCAGTTGCCGGATTTGTTCATGTAAAGAATTCGGTAGTCGTAAACTTAAAGTACTCATGATATAACTCCTATCTCGGAAAGAAGTTCCCTGGGATCGAGGACTCTAATACCGAATCGTTCAACGCCTCGAAAATCGCGTTTATTATAAGTGATAATTGCATCGCACCCCGCTGCCACGGCGACTTCCAACACATGATCATCATACGGATCTGGTAAAAAAGGGCGCCAGAGAAAAAATATTTCTTGATGATGGCCAATTTCACACATAAAATCGACAAAATCCCCTATGTTTTGTTTTGTGATAGCAGCGGATTCCAGGCGTTTCAACGCATCTTCGTACTCAAAAACAAAAGGTACTGAAATAGCGATCGAAAACTTATCGTTTGGTAAAAACGATACGAGCTTAAAGGATGCACCACGGCGGGATCTTAACGCTGCAACTAAAACATTCGTATCAATTGCAATTTTCATATGGTACTATATATCATACCACACAAAATTGTTCAAGCGTAATGTATTGCCTCTGCAGAACGAAGAATTAAGTGGCCGGGAAACGATGACCGAAAACATCTCGAAAAAACCCTAAAAACTCGATAAGAGAATGACTTGCAAAAGCGGCACAGTCTTTCCCGGTCCCACTTAAATGACAGGTTAGCAAGTTTAATTTTCTTTCGTCATGTCAGCCTCTGCAAGCTTATCAAGTTCTGCAAACCCCATGAGCTTGTTTGTGGCTAGTCCATTTTGAGTTATCAGCTGCAAATCTGTTGCAATTGCTTGCAAGCATGCTGCGACAGTTATTTTATGGCATTTATCGAAGATATCACAGTCCAAACACTTATAAGGAGGCTCCCCGTGGAGCATATCTTCTGCCTGCTGCCCGAAACATTCTTTAGAATCCCATTCATTCTTCATTATCATATCCTTGATTGCTAACGCAGAAGCTAGGGGCAACCAAGGTTTCCACTAACTTCAATAAAAAATATTAATTTTCAATTTTTCAACATACTGCTATAGTGGCAAGGCCTTGGCTGTCATCTGAACTGACAGGTTAGCCATCGATAGGCCAAGCACAAAGTTGATGAAATTCGCCATACGACCCCGTTGACTTCTTGATTGCCTGACCCAGCGGCATAAGAAGGCGGTCTATTTCACTCCTGGTTGCACCGTTATCCGGGGGCACAAGGTCATTAATATATCTCACGAATAGTTCATAACACTCAATGGTGGCACCACCCGAACCAGTCTGCTTCCATTTGCCCTTTCCATCGAAAAGCAGCGATTTGCATTTCTTTCTTTCGTTGGCCGTCAGTTTTCCGCAAATAGCCCAAAGCGCCCTGATAGCATGCTGATCATAAATGGGGTTTTTTTTATCCTTTAGATGCCTTGCAAACGCGAAGAAGACGACGTTTTGTTTTGTCGGTTTAGTATCATCAGCCGTGTAGTTGGCGGCAAACTTTTTGTATGACTGCCATTTTCCGAGTTTCCATAACAATGCCTCTGCGAGATTGGACGGGGTTTCGCCGCTTGTATCGGCGAAGTTTTCGGTACCTACGAGGGCAGGAAAACGCCTGTCATCGTATTGATATCCCAGATCAGATAGTGCTTTACCCGCATTCTCGACGGTCCCCTTGTTTATTCCACCACTCGCAATGGTTTTCTGGCTTTTGCCCTAACCGGCGCCCCTTTAATTCGCAACAATGTGTATATTGGCACACGACCCGAATATCTGAAAAAACCGCATTTTGGCACAGCGTCCGGTTGAGGGCTTTGTTATGTTCTTGAACCAGAGTACTCCAAACGAACGCAACTATAACCCTCTTTTATGTTTAGGACTGATTGAACTGAGCCCCATTGATGTTTCCCTAACACTGATGAGAATAGCGACTCATGATATTTCTTCCTTTTGAATTCTCTGGCTTTTGACCATTGGCCCCGATCATCGCCTAAAGATATTCCTGTGAAATATAATTCAATAGAGCTGAGCTTTAATTTGAAATAATACAGTAGCAGATGAAGAGTTTCATCCTTCTGTCGATTTTGCATCTCTAACATTAAACAGCTCCGTCCGTCTTGCCAGTCTGTTTGCTCCCAAGAAGGTAATACCTTTTTTAATTCCTTCAGTTCTGTGGTCGGATCTATCTTTTTGACGAAGCTTTGGTGGAGTCGCAGTGTTCGTGTTTCTTTGTCAATATCTATCATTGCTCAATCAGCCTTTTGGCACATAGGTGAACTGCGGCCCTGGTGAGTACCGAGTTTGCACGGCCTTTTACGAGAAACCGCGAGGTACATGCCGTCAGCTCTACTGATTTGTTCGGCGAAGCCGATTCCTTTTTTTAACGTCTTAATCTCCGCATGATCTTTTCATGCTCCAGTAAATAGTCGTAATGATCTACAACATCAATTAAATTCGAGTCATCCAATTTTAGTGTTTGATCAGGATGCTTCTTGTTGGCCTTGTTAATGGCTTTTTCAAATTTCGTACCTTTACGAAGCCACCTCAGAACCTCATTATCATAACGTATTTCAGCCTGAGTTCGATCTCCAATTATTTCTTTGCTGCGCGAAAGATACTGTTCAATCAAATCCATTTTTTATTCCTGATTCAATATTTTGTCCGGCGAACGTCGCAAATCAGCGGCGAGCGGTAGCGAGTCCGTCTGAATTTGCATTGTTATGAGCTTGCCAGTCTGGGTATAGCAGATCTCAACGTGGTTTTAAAAAGATCTGCCCAAGTTAACCATCCCATGTTTCTTGAGATTGTAGTAATTTTATTGTCTTCACCATCAACCACGATGTCGGACAATACATCCCTAAGTGGCCTCATGCTGTTGTTACGACCGTTCTTATAGTAGTCGTACCACCATGCTGTTTTCCATTTATCTTGGTAGGAACTTGATCCTGACGATGCTTCTTTTATACTATTTCTCAGGTACAATTTTTTTGGGGGAGCGATGTCAAGAACTACAAAATAGAAATCTTTCTTAATGCTTTGGGCAAAATCAAGGCCTACCCTCAGCTTACGCGCAATCTGGTTGTGAGGTTTCGCAGGTGGCTTTGCCAGACTCATGCCACTATAAAGCTTCGCTTCAAGAAAGACTACGATCTGATTTGTCTCAATACTTGCGTCTACTTCGGTCTTTTCTGATATCGATGGTGCAGAGAATGATCGACCTATATCTATTCTTAATCCAGTAAGGTTAAGGTCGGTAACTGGAAATTCTCCCGAATATGCGTCCTCGAAGATTTCTTTGACGGCTTCAAACTGAGCATCCCAGCTCTGATTCCTGATGAAATCGAAACACGTCCATGTCAATGCATCTTCACTATTGGAATTTCTCGAATATCGGAGCTTGTGTTTCATTCCTTCGTAATCAGCATTCAAAAAATCTTCCAATGCTGCTTCTCTACCAGGAAGGATAACGTGATTTCGTTCGTGAGATTTATATTTCATTGGCATCTTGCTTTTTATTGCTCATAACGTCTGGTATCAGCTGGCCCAAGCAATTTTACAGACAAAGGTATTTCGCAGCTGTGAACTTCCACAACCTACCAAGGTCATTTGGAAAACCGCGCTGCTTGGGGTCAGCTGAATACCATTGTTATGGGGCTGGCTGTCCAGACAACCTACTTACCAGATGTGGTTATTTCTTGACTGGCGCTGGGAACCTCCAGGTACCATCTAAAATGCTTTTCTGAGGTCGATACATGCGAATCGCATAATTCCAACCGTCCATAATATCAAGGCAGTTGTCAACGCCTTTGCACTCACCAAACTGCACTGTTGCCGAGCCATCAGCATTACGCTTGACGGTTTTGCTGTTCAAGGAATAAATGCCGCGATCATTGATGTCAAAATACCCGTCCTTGTTGTATACGGTCACAGACCAAAAACCGTCCACGGGGACATCCTTAACGGTCAACGTATGCACTGTTTTACCGTCGTTTTCTGTAGGGCTGGCCATATCATAACTGGCATCGGCTTCTGGTAACCCGCCCCATCCGTATGCGGCTCCTAGTAGATGCATGACCGGATTAAGCTTCTCTTTATCACCGAACATACCTCGAGAGTTAGGGAGTAAACTCGCGATTTCCACCAGCTCTTTCCGTTTGGTCTCCAGGGTTTCTTTATCCCATTCAGGAACTGCAAAAGTCCCTGGTTTCTTTTGCGAAACCTTTACCATGTCTTGAATTTCATGAGCCTTCTCAAGATCGGCTGGGTCATTTGGGTCCACAAACGTGCGCAGGATAATAAATATGTAACGGGTGCGCATTTTATCCTGTGTTAAAACATATTCCCCTTCGTACAGAGCGAAGAGAGAATGATTCTGGTTAACAACCATCGCCGATTGATAACGATCCGTTTTTGGCATTCTTAAGCTGAGGTCTTCGGTTAAATCAAAAACACCAAATGAATACAATGTATCGGTATTTGGCCGAATGGTAATTTGCTTGGTCACATCATACATAGCCCGGTTGTGATGAAACTGGCTGAAGCATTTATAGGTATCTACGTAGCCTTGCATTTGCATATCAGTTTCAGCGCGAATAAAATTCATGGTTGTGACAGTTTCGTTTGCCGATGCATTTGCCACTACCATTACTAATAACATGAATAGTAAGAGGTATTTTTTCATAATGTCTCCTTGATTTTGGTTATTTGAACCTGATTAGTTGATATAAATTTAGTATCTTTAGGGGGTTAATTTTTCTACATCTCGCGGTAGGAACACCGGTTACCCGGCGCCCCCCGCACAGACCCGGACGTGCGGTTTTCCCGCATCCGGTTCCTCGGTTGCACTCGCTTTCGCGCGGATCTTCACAGTTGCCCGTTACAAGATCCAGTTGCTATTCCCCACAGTGAGGTTGGCTCGCGTATATCCAGCCCTACAGGTCCGGTACGAGTTTCCTTTGTGGGCTACGTACTTCCGTCAGGTCCTTTCCCTTGTGGCAGGCTTTCCCTACCTCTGAGTACTATGCCTGATAAGACACCCCGAGGGCATATACCCGCCTTACGACGACCCACCTGGCGCGTGATTATCCACGTCAGGAGCACAACGGGGCTTCCCGAGTTCTACAGCGTATCTCTTCTTGCATGCCACGGCCTGTTGACTCCGGCGGACCTCCACATTCTCGCCAGTAACGAATGCTTCTGTGTTGCCTTCGGCGCACGTTAAAACCCTCGGCGTCCGCAACTGTAATCTCGAAGCTGTACCAGCACTTCAGGGTGCGCGATCACCCCTACGACCCACAAGGTTCTCTGCCTACGCTTAGCCCATCTTGTTCGCTGCTTAACCTTCTAAGCAGCTCCGCCATGGGCCCATGGCTCGATACGGGTGGGTGGCTAACCCTTACAGGAAATCATTGCTGATTCCCCTCCCGACAGGGACTTTCACCCCGCAAGATACGCCGAGCTTCCCTCGGCGCGATAACGCAGAAGTCAGGGGCAGCCAGGGCTTTCACTAACTTCAATATAAATGATAAATATTCAATACTACAGTATTCGGCCAAAGCGGCATGACCCTGGCTGTCACCTAAACTGACAGGTTATGTGCAGATTTGCTTCAATTAATCAAACTGCCCATCATCAATGGTATCAAGATCATCAAGATAAAAGTCAAAACTAATGCAAATAGCTTTCTTCTTGCTCTCAAACCATCTTTCGTTAATTTTGAGCTCATTAATATAAAATTGAAAGGATTCCAAAGAGTATCGCGCCACATATCAACCTGTGGTTTTCTTAAACAAACTACTCGGAACATGTAAAATCCAAGAGCTATCCAGACGATGACAATGCTTACAAAATAGAATATCCCAAATATTTCAATCATTCTTACGGCTCATAGCCTCAGTCGTTTGATCTTCTTTTGGGCTCACATAACGTCCGCCGGTGAGCAGCGGCCTATATAAATTTCAATCTTGCACGGCCTTTACGTAAAACCGCTATCTACATGCCGTCTGCTTCCGGCTTGTTATGTAAAGGTTTTCCTATTACGGAGATAACTACCATTTCCCCTCAGTCCATTTCGAACAAGAATCGTGCTCGAACATCTTTCTACCACTATAGACGGATTCATGGCTGCTGCAATATCCCCAATCTGTATTTATTTTTCGATACTTTTTACAGCATCCACATTGTTCGGAATGAAAGTGGTTTTTATCTTCATTTTTATTAATTGCCCGATTACAGCGATCACACCAAAAAACAGTTAACCATACTGGTTTTTCTTTTCTGAGTTCTTTTATTGATTTCATAGCCTTAGTTCAAAACATAACCGGGCATAAGTGGCGGGCGAGTGCATTCTCCCGGAAAATGCGGAAACCACCTCAGTGACTACAAACCACAATTCTCTTAAGCCGCACCATACAGCCCGTCCATCTTCAGGCCATTGTTATCCCAGGTCAATAACTGTTGTCAGGCAGCTTTAACACGCTTTAGATTATTCAGATCGACTCTTTGTTTTGTCTGCCACAGGTCATATTGCAACTGAAGTTTGAGCCATCCCTCAGGAGAACGACCGAAAACTTTAGAAAGTCTAAGAGCCATTTCAGGGCTAATTCCAGACCGTCTATTTAATAATGCTGAAAAGGTTTTTCTGGTAACTCCCAAAGATCCCGCAGCATCAGTAACCGTTAAGCCTAAAGGCTCAATACAAAATTCTTTAATTATTTCTCCTGGATGAGGAGGATTGTACATTCCCATAATAAACTCCCTTAATGATAGTCCTCGTAATCGACATTAAAAATATCGCCATCAATAAATTTAAATGTGACTCGCCAATTACCGCTGACTTTGACTGCATAGGTTCCTTTTCTTTGTCCCTTCAATTCATGCAAATTGAGCCCAGACAAATCCATATCCTCAATTGAATCAGCTGTTTCCAGGAGTGCTAGAATTTTTCGCAGGCGATTTGCATGTTGTGGTTGAATACCTGAAGCTACTCCGGATTCAAATAATTTCTTTAATCCTTTGTGTTTAAATTTTTTGATCATAGGGAAAGTGTAACCAATAACGTATCAGGTTGCAAACCTTTTTTTGGGGGAAGGGGGGGATAACGTCCGCCGGTGAGCAGCGGCCCGTATAAATTCCAAGCCTGCACGGCCTTTACGTAAAACCGCGGTCTTCACGCCGTCTGCTTCCGACCAGTGGCATTGTTATGCACGAACCGTTAGTTTATATTGCGATTTTTGAATCTTACCGTTACAAACCAAGTCGCATTTGATCTAGTAATCAAAACTAAGATTCCCTGATTTTTTGGATCGTAGTTGTCAATTAAATTTGCAAGATCTTTACGGCTCTTTTTATTGTCAAATAAATCCAAACTTTGATCTCTGGGATTGTAGTCTATGCAACTTAATTGAGGAATATTTATGACATGAAAAGGATTCAAAATTAGAGCGCCTCTTCCTTTCTGAAGATAGCATTCTTTATATAATATCGATACCAAATCAATATGGTTATTTATTAATTTAAGCGTAGTTTCTTTTTCTTGAATAGATGTTTCCATAGTTTTTCCAACGCATAACCAACAAATCCCGCAGTTAGCGCAATTTGTATTGTATTAATAGGCGTTTAATGATGAAGCATGATCGAATGGCTAAAAAGGAGATGCCATCATGCTTCATCGCTATATCAACCCGTTTTTGGAATATTGTCAACTGGCAGATTTTTCACCACGTTCCATCCAGGCCTTAACCGCCCGGCTCAATGAATTTAAAGTCTTCCTGAAATCCCTAAAAATCCAGTCAGTTAAAAAGGTCACCTACCGGCATCTGATCGATTTTGTGGCCGATTACAAAGCCCCCCTCAATACATGTAAGAAAGTCCCGTATCTGGACGCTCAGACAATTTTTCCACTTCTTGACACTTCATCGGAACACACAGAAAAATATTTCCCTCAAGCTACCGTATCCAAAAATTGAAAAAATAGTCCCTCAGTTCCTCACACCTGACGAATACAACCGCTTAATTTGCCATTTCAGTCAACAGTCAGATTCATCTATTGGACTGAGAAATCTTATCATCATCATGCTGCTGGGTACACTGGGGCTCAGAACACGTACGCTGATCGCTTTGAATATCGAAGATATCGATTTAACCTGCGGCTTAGTATGGATCCGGGAGAAAGGACAGCGCCAGCGCAACCTGGTTGTGCCCCACAGCTTTTGTAAAATCATTCGAACCTATTTGCAATCACTGAAACGCAAAAAAGGACCATTGCTGTTATCCAAGTGTAAAAAACGCATCTCCCCACGAACGTTGCAGGATATCTTCCGTACGGCGGCAGATCAGCTCAATATCAATAAAAAACTGCACGCCAGGCTTTTCCGCCATACGGCTGCAACCCATCTTAACAAGGTTGCAGGAATCGAAATAACACAACATGTGCTGGGTCATAGCCGGCGCGCCAATACGCTAAAATACGCCCATCTTAATCCCGACCAATATGCCGTTTATATGAGAAAACACCCATTTATGAGAAAGGAGGCACCATGATCGCTCTGATTGATCTGTACCGCAAAGAACTTTTAAAAGTTAACGGATTTGCTGCTTCAACCGTTGAGACCTATACGCTCAGCATCAAGGCTTTCTGCCGTTTTGCTAAAAATGAGATTAAATCCGACCCAGTCAATGTCAAAGGCCCCCAACTGCTTAAATGGATTTTATATCTGAAAAATACAGGCCTCGGATACAGCCGAATCGAAAACCATCATTATGCGCTAAAAAGCTTTTTTGAGTTCTTGAAAAAAGCCGGCATAATCAATACCAATCCGGCACAAGCCCTGCCACTTTTGATCACTCGCAGACGGCAGGTCACAAAACCCATATCAACCCAAGATGCTTTTAAACTGCTCGATTCCTTTGATCAAAGTTCCTGGCACGGTCTGCGAAATTATACCATGGTCTCTTTGCTCTGGGCGCTGGGCTTAAGAACCAGCGAATTGACCACCCTGAAAGTGCGTAGCTTTGAAACCGGTCATGGCAAACGCATCGGCCTGCTACGTGTTCGCGGAAAGAACAAAAAACAACGGGCACTGTTTGTCGTTGATCGACTGTTCGATAAACTCACATGCTACCTGGCCCATCCCAAAGCGCCGAACAAAAAGCACGCTCCGTTTTTCCAGGCCGACACCAAAACAACGGCCATATCAAACAGCAGGGTACAGCGCATTGTCAAAGATCAAGCAAAAAAGGCCGGTATTATTGCCGCAGTTACCCCGAGGGTGCTCAGACACTCTTTTGCCACTGAAATGTATCACCAAAACATCCCCCTGTCCGCTATACAGGCGATGCTGGGCCATGACTCCATTGCCGACACTTCCATCTATATCCATGTGTCGGATCAACTCAAACAACTGGCTCTTGACAGCATCCTCATCTCAAGGAGGTTCTCATGGCAGTAAACTCCGATAATTTCTTTAGCCACATTGATGACTTTTTTGATTACCGCCAAGACATCTATGAAATTAGCCCGCAAACAGTTAAAAGCAACCGCGTTGATTTGGACCTGTTTAAAAACTTTATCTGCTCACAGAACCTGCAAACCATAGACGGACCTGCGGTAATCGACTTCCAGTACTACCTCAAAAAAAAACGCCAAAACTGCGGTGCCTCCATCAACCGAAAGCTTTTTACCCTCAGATGCTATGGCAACTTTTTAAAACTGTATGATCTCCCCTGCGCAGATGCATTGCCGTTTTACGATGTGCTGAAAATACGACAAGGGTATCGCAAACGCCCAAGCGCCTTGACGCCGCAGCAGATCACACTTTTGTTTAAAACTATCGATACTGATACGATCCTGGGCATTCGCGATTACGCCGTCTATGCCTTGATGTATCAACTCGGCCTGAGAGTCGGAGAGGTCCATTCGCTTAACCTTGCAAATCTCGATTTTGACAGCCGTAAAATCACAGTCATGGGTAAAGGTAAAAAGCCACGAACCTTGCATATAAATGACGAGTTGATAGAAATCATCAGTCAGTACCTGGCTGTACGCGAACTGTTTTGCAATAGTTGGCTTACGCCGGCACTGTTTGTCTCTAAAAAAGGCAATCGCTTGGCGATCCGCACCATGGAAGACAATATGAAAAAAATACTGCTTCAAACCGACTTGCATGTGCACTTTAACGTTACCTGCCACACGCTGCGCCACTCCATGGCTTCTCACCTTAACGATCAAGACGTCGATATCCTGATCATCCAGAGCATTCTCGGCCATTTAACATCGCGCAGCACAGAACCTTACATACATCCTTCACATGAACGAATCCGTAAAGCGATGGAAAAACTACCAAGTGTAAAATTTGTCAAAGAACTTATTCGAAAAGGAGAATTAAATTTGCGCTTTCAAAAACCGTTCAGACCTAAAAAAGAGTAGTATATCTTCTTGTACTTCTACTAATATCTTTCTTCTTATTAACCGTTTTTTTACATCGGATAGGGAGAAGTGTATTCAAATTTTCTTTTACTATCTTTACTAACAATTTTTTTCTTGAAATATTTTTTATTTTAATGCATACTGTAAAAAAATAACTTCCTCTCATCATGCTTCATCAAAAAATGCCATTCTAATTGCGCCTAACTTTGCAACTGACTGCGCGGTTCGCCTGGCATAAGTGGCGGGTGATTAGATCCCCGGCAGATGTTAAAGCCAAGGCAGTTGGGGTTAACAAAGGTTACCCTAAACCGCAGGATATAGCCCGTTCATCTTCATGCCTTTGTTATGCCATAGGGCTATTCTCGGATAGTGTCTCTGAGGTTTTAACCGGAATAATTCGCTGCTCAATGTCAGTCCAAATTTTACGTTTCATCATTCGCAAATCATATTCAGTCTGCAAATTCAGCCAAAATTGGGCTTCTACACCAAAATATCGCTGCAGTCTCAAAGCAGTGTCGGCGGTAATAGCTCTTTTCCCGTTGACGATCTCACTAATTCTATTAGGAGGAACAGAAAGATCGCGGGAGAGCTTATTTATACTGATGCCTAACTGGTCCATGAAATCTTCACGCAAAATTTCACCTGGAGTTATCGGATCAAGTAGTTTATTCGTATTCATATTTTTACCTCAATGATAATCGACAATTTGAACATTAAACGCATTACCATTATGCCACTCGAAACAAACACGCCATTGCTTGTTAATGCTGATAGCGTATTGTCCTTTTCTATCTCCCTTCAAAGAATGAAACTTGTTGCCGGGATTGAGCATCAACGCTTCAAGGCTTGGAGCGGCATGGAGAACCATAAGCCTTTTTCTTGCCTGCCTTTCGAACGATTGAAAACGGCGGACGCGTCGGTCGTCGAACAGCTTTTCGGTATCTCGACACGCAAATGATTTGATCATACGCGTATGGTATTACGGTAAACGTATTATGTCAAGCGGATAAATTAAGAAAGAGGCAGCATAACGTTTTAGTTGAGCGGCAACGGGTTAATAAATATAACTATCCGTTTATTGATAAATGTTTTCAAAGCTTAAATCGTTCGAATTGCTCCAGTTACCAGTTGTCCGCTCCAACGCCTGGTTGGACATACCGCGGGTTTATTGCGATGCATGTCGAGCTATGGAGATCCAATAACTTTCTGCCTGGTAAAAAAGGCGATTTTTGAGAAAAAATAACGATTGCCCCATAATCAAAACTGCGGCAAAAACATCTTTGGTCGCTTAACCCAGTGCAATAGCCGACAATATCGCTATTTTCTCCTGACTTTAGCAACAGATAGCCGGAAACGTCAAGGATAAACGCTTGAGATGATAACATTATGCCGCCTTCTTGAGATGAGCCATGAGTAAGGGCGGGGCGCCTGGATAGGCAATCATGCCGGTGGGTTTATGAACTGCCGTCATCACTAATCGCTTGCCACAGATCGGACACAGTTCAGGATGATCATTGATGTCTTCAAAACAATCCAATGGCAGGATTGTTTTGAAGACAGCAAAGATCATCCTGAGCTGTGCCAGATCTGCGGCAAGCGTTTGGTGATGACCTCAATTCTTAAACCCAGCGGCATGATACCCTACCGAGGCGCTCCGCCTTTACTGATGCTGCATCTCAAAGAGGCCGCATAATGTTCTCATGGCCAATGTTTCTGCTTGACGCCCGCCCATGCCTGCTGTTAAAATCATGCGAAAACAGCAACATAAGCTTTTTATATGCGCGAATTAGAAATAAAGGATGTCTTCGCTGCAATTTTGAATATGGGGTAGGCGACATTTCACTTCTAAAATCGACTTTTCTGCAAAACCGACTGCCATTGAATCCCCATAGCGCGAAATGCATTGCAATAAACCCGCGGTATGTCCAACCAAGGGATGATACGGAATTGGTGGTTTCTTAGGTTAATTCAAAATATGTGGTATATAGAAAGATCATCTGTTACCCAACGGCATCACTGTTTACCCCCAACTCCGCATATCCCTAAAACGTTGTATTTCTAAAATGACTCATGCTTACTTTAGATTGTCTCATAGATTGTATTTTAGAGAAAAAACATTGGCAGTCATTCGAT
>PVMK01189280.1_pt2 | contig 31640 bp, 40 predicted proteins | sample 1853481 | NCBI WGS metagenome assembly PVMK01 (sample SAMN08533507, study PRJNA380276) | Marine sediment metagenome, whole genome shotgun sequencing project.
GATGCAATAATACTTAAAAATGAGTCTGCTTTTAAACATGCTCCTCCAACCAAAGCACCGTCAATATCAGGTTGAGATAATAATGTTGCAGCATTTTCAGGTTTAACACTTCCTCCGTATTGAATTTGCAAATTTTCAGCAGATTCTTTTGAATAAATTTTTTCAAGTTGTCCCCTGATAAAGGAATGAACTTCCTGTGCTTGTTCGGGAGTAGCGGTTTTACCTGTTCCTATTGCCCAAATTGGCTCGTAGGCAATAATAATATTTGTTAAATCGTCGGATGTTACATTTATTAATCCATTTACAATTTGCTTTTTTACAACCTCATTTGTAATACCTTCTTCTCTTTGTTCAAGCGATTCACCTATACAGAAGATAACTTTCAATCCGCTTTCCAATGCTTTTTAATTTTCTTGTTTATCATCTCATCATTTTCTCCAAAAATAGTGCGCCTCTCCGAATGCCCGATAATAACATATTCACACCCAACCGATTTCAGCATAGAATTAGAAATCTCTCCTGTAAAAGCACCGCTGTCTTCGTAGTGCATATTCTGTGCACCGAGTTTAACCGGTGTGTTTTTTATTAATGTATTTACTTCGCTTAAAGAAGTGAAACGGTGGACAAACAATTACATCACATTTAGTATCGTTACCTAATCCGCTTATTATTCCGGAAACCAAATTTTGTGATTCGCTAAGGTCGTTATTCATTTTCCAATTACCCGGCAATTACTTTTTTTCTCATTTTATCCTCTATTTTAAATACTAAAATTCTTATGCTCAAATTACTAATTCAGCGGCTGTACGTCAATAAAAGCCAACTAACCTAGTATTACATTCCGCGATAAACTGGTTTTAGTATTTTCGATGATTGGGATTTACAAATTATAAAATTTGGGTTGATGATAAAATATTTTAGTTTTGACTTTATTTTTCAATAGAAGTTCTCGAATGAAGAGGAAAAATATTCCCCGCCAGGTTGTAGTACTTGGATTTGTTAGTCTCTTTACCGATATGGCAAGTGAGATGCTGTATCCCATAACACCTATTTTTCTAACTGCCGTGCTTGGTTCATCAATGGCGGTTGTTGGAATAATAGAAGGGATTGCCGAAGTAACGGCAGCTTTGCTTAAAGGATATTTCGGAAATCTTTCGGATAAAGTTGGAAGAAGATCAATCTTTATAGTTTTAGGTTACGGTTTATCAGCACTTGCTAAACCTTTACCGGGAATCTTCCCAAATATTTCTGCTGTTGTAATTTCAAGAACGGCAGACCGCACAGGCAAGGGAATGCGTACGGCTCCCCGCGATGCGCTGCTTGGAAGCTACTCCGATAATAATAACAGCGGTGCGATATTCGGCTTTCATAGAGGGATGGATACTTTAGGTGCTGTGATAGGACCTCTTGCCGCAATTTTACTTCTTTATCTTTTCCCCGGATAATTTCCAACTGATTTTTCTTGTTGCTTTTGTTCCCTCGGCATTTGCAGTTTTCTTCACTTTTTTAGTTAAGGATAGAAAAATTCCTGCCTCAAAAAGAGCAAAAGGAAGTTATGCTGAATTTTGGCGTTCAGCACCGAAACAATTTAAAACCTTACTGCTATTAATTACTATCTTTTCTTTTGTAAACAGCAGCGATGTTTTCTTAATTCTTAAATCAAAAGATGTTTCCGATTCAAATATTTTAGCCATACTTGGTTATGTTTTTTATAACCTTATTTATGCAGGTGCTTCCTATCCGTTTGGAAAGTTATCGGATAAATTTGGTAAAAATATAATTTACGGCGGAGGACTGTTAGTGTTTTCTTTGGTTTACTTCGGTTTTGCTTTTATACCCTACACATTTTTTATTTGGATACTATTTGCACTTTACGGTCTTTACTCTGCAGCAACGGAAGGAATTTCAAAAGCATGGGTTTCCGATATGGTTCCTGATGAAAGGCGCGGCACTGCAATTGGTTTATTAACAATGCTCTCAGGTTTTGCAATAATGCTCGGTTCATTTACAGCAGGATTTTTATGGGATGAATTTGGCTCAACAATTCCGTTTTTACTTTCTGCAATTGTTAGTTTGGTTATTGGGGTGATAATTTTAGCAATTAAAAAGTAGAGATGAATTGATATGTACCACGATAATAATAAAATTTAGAAACTGCATTTTCCCTCTTTCCTTCAAAATAACTATTTTGCTGTTTAGATTTAATTATCCATTTTGTAATGAGTGAGAATAAAAAAAATATCGCAGTAATTGCTGTTAGCGGAGGATTGGATAGCTGCGTAACTGCAGCAATCGCAGAACAAGAATATGAAATTGCTTTTGCTCATTTTAATTATGGACAGAAAACTGAAAAGCGTGAGTTAAAAGCTTTTAACGAAATAGCAGATTATTATAATGTTGATAAAAGATTGATTATTGATTATTCTCATCTTTCAAAAATCGGCGGTTCATCTTTAACTGATATAACATTGAAATCTCGCAAGCTGATTTGACAAGTAAAGAAGTACCAACATCATATGTGCCGTTCAGGAATGCAAATATACTTTCTGCTTGCGTTAGCTGGGCAGAAGTTATAAAAGCCGAAGCAGTTTTTATTGGGGCAGTGTTCGAAGATTCCTCTGGTTACCCGGATTGCAGACCATCTTTCTTTGAAGCATTTGAAAAGATGATTGATCTTGGAACAAAAACGGAAACATCAATAAAAATTGTTACCCCAATTATTCATATGTCAAAGGCAGAGATAATAAAAAAGGGAATGGAAATTGAAGCACCAATTCATTTAACCTGGTCTTGTTATCAAAACGAAGATAGCGCCTGCGGAGTTTGTGACAGTTGTGCATTTAGATTAAGAGGTTTTCAGCAGGCAGGGATTGAAGACCCCATAACATATAAAGTTAAACCTAATTATTTAGTTAATAAATAATAGTCAGGAGAAGAAAATGGAAGACAAAATAAAACTTTTGGAAACGTTCGAAAATGAATTTCCAAACAGAGATTATACTATAATTCATACCGCGCCTGAGTTCACATCGCTCTGCCCTAAAACCGGGCAGCCCGATTTTGCAACAATTGATATTGATTATATACCGGATAAACTTTGCGTTGAATTGAAATCTTTAAAATTGTATCTAAATTCTTACAGGAGTGACGGTGTTTTTTTTGAAAGTGTTACGAATAAAATACTTGAAGACCTTGTAAAAGTATGCAGTCCCGCGTTACATGTTGGTTAATGCCGAATTTAATGTTCGCGGCGGAATTTCATCAGTCATTGAAGCAGAATACGAAAGTGAAGATATCTGGGGTGATGAAGCATTGAATTGAGTAGCTAATGAATATTACTAATTAATATAAAGCGATGAGCACTGCTAAAACAATAGCGAACAGGTTTCTTAAAAAGAAAAGAACAATTGTTCAATCAGAATCTTGAACAAACTGATTCTTTTAACTTTAGTGTTGAATACAGTTTGCTGGTAGAAGAATTTATTCGTACGCTTGCCGGTGCGAAGAGGTACAAATTTATACTTGCATCTGCAGGAAGTTTTAGCCGAAGAGAACTTTCACCTTATTCCGATATTGATCTGATCTTCATCGCTAATTCGGTTGAAGAAAACGAAAAAGATATTTCCGATCTTGTTAAGATTTTTTGGGACAGCGGAATTGAAGTATCTCATACAGTTAGAGATTTTAACGATATTGATAAATATTTACTTGCCGATCTTCATACATTTACTCAATTTTTCGAGACACGTTACCTGCTTGGTTCAAATACAATTTATAAAAACTGGAATAAAACGTTACTCCGTACATTAACTGATGAAATTAGAGTAAATCTTTTAAATGCATTGTTCGAAGACTTTAATTTAAGGTACGATAAATATGGTGATTCCCCAAAAGTGCTTGAGCCGAATGTAAAACTTTCCGCCGGGGGTTTAAGAGATTTTCAGGCAGTTGAGTGGATGTATATCTTCAAAAATAAAACTTTGCTGGATAAACAAAACGAAACAACACAAGCCGAAGAATTTATTCACACTTTATTAAAAGAAAATATTACTTCGAAAGAAGAATGTAAGAGATTATTAGATAGCTACAAGCTGATACTCACATAAGAAACCTTCTGCATTTAAGTACAAGCCAAAAAACCGATCGGTTTGAGTTTGCTTCACAAATAAAAATTGCTGAAGTATTTGGGTACGATGAATCGAACTTAACACAGTTTATGCGTAAATATTTCGAAGCATCGAATGCACTTAATCGTTTTTCAAAATCGATGATAAAAAAATACACCGAGGAAATAACCAAGCCAATTCATTCTTCGTTGGCAATTGTACTCGATGACGATTTTAAACTCACGGGGAAAAATCATTTCCCATCAGGCAAACAGCAGTTTATCGTTTTCCAATATTCTCAGAGCTTTTTATTACCGTGGACTTTATTCAGCACGGTTTGATGAGAGTTTAAGAATGGCAATAATTAATTTTGTAGAGAGCACTGACAATCTAGCAGTAAATGAAAATGTTTCTTCTGTTTTTTTAGAGAAGTGATAAAACTCCCGAAAAACGTTGGTCAGACTCTATCAGTTATGAATGAACTTGGTGTCCTCGGGGTTTTCATGCCTGAGTTTGCTGAGTTAAACGGATTCTTACAACATGGTGTTTATCATTGTTACACTACCGATGAACATACTTTAATGACAATCAAAAACCTTGAAAAACTGGAGAACAACTCATCAACACTTGGTAAAATATATCACAAACAAACTGATAAACAGATACTCTTGCTGGCTTTGCTCTTTCATGATATTGCCAAACCAATTGATATTGCCGGGCATGAAATTATAGGTGCTGAAATGGCTTCCTCCATCATGAACAGATTAGGTTACAGTGAAGAGGAGATTGAAACAGTTTCCTTCCTGGTAAAAAATCATCTGGTTATGGAACAGATAGCTTTTCGGAGAAACTTAAGCGATCCGGAAACATTAAATAATTTCACTTCAATTTTCAGCTACGGTTGAAGAACTTGACTTACTTTATTTACTAACTTATGCTGATCTTTCCGCAGTTAATCCGGCTGTATGGACGAACTGGAAAAGCGATTTGCTTGAAGAACTTTATCAGAAAAGTTATGCTATGCTTAAAAAGCAAGTTTCGGGAGAAGAACTTTTAATCTCAAGCACATCAGTTGTTCCCGAAGAGATATCAAAACATTCTGAAGAAATAACGGAAACCCATGCCAAAGAACACATCGATTCTATAAACGACCTCGGTTATACCCAGCAATTTTCCGTAAAAGAGATTGCTAAACATATTGAAGAGATTCGTAAAGGATCTAATATGACCGTTCTGTTCAAAGAGCAAAACGGATTTACAAATATCACATTAGTTACAAAAGATTTCCCATCTCTTCTCTCAAGAATTTGCGGTGTGCTGGCAGTTAATGATGTAAACATACAGGACGCTAAAATATTCACACGGAAAGATGGTATTGTTATCGATACATTTAATGTAACTGATTTCAGGTCCCATCAAAAAATTGAAAATGAGAGATACAGAAAAATTGAAACGGATCTTAAAAGAGTAGTCGCCGGTTTATTGCAATTAAATAAAGAAGTAGCCTCAATGAAATCCAAATGGTGGAGAATTGAAAGTAAATTTTTTAAACGAACAGGACAGGTGAAAATTGTTTTCGAAAAACATGAAAAGTACACTATCATCGATATCTTCTCCCCCGACCGGCTGGGCTTTCTTTTCCAGGTTACCAGCAAAATGAATGAACTTGGATTGAACATTTACTTTGCAAAAATTTCTACCCGCGGTGATGATATAGTGGATTCATTTTATGTTTTGGATAGAAATCGTAATAAAATCTCGCTCAACGATTATGAATTTATTAAATCGGAATTAAAGTCAACAATTTCTCAAATTTTATAAAATTTATTATGAATAACAATAAACCTATTGGCGTTTTTGATTCTGGAATTGGCGGATTAACCGTAGTTAAAAGATTTGCTGCAAATCTTCCCAACGAAAATATTATTTATTTTGGAGATACTGCACGCGTACCTTATGGTTCAAAATCCAACTCAACAGTTATCGAATACTCAATTCAGAATACAAATTTTTTATTAAACAGAAACGTTAAAGCGATTGTAGTTGCTTGCAACACAGCTTCGTCCGTTGCTATTTCAGCATTGAAAGAAAAATTTGATGTTCCGGTTATCGGTATGATAGAGCCAGGTGCGGAAATGGCTGTAAGAAAAACAAAGAATAAAAAAATTGGTGTGATTGGAACAAGATCAACAATTTACAATAAAGCATATTCAACAGAAATAAAAAAAATAGATGCTGCAGTAGAAGTATTTGAAAAAGCATGTCCGCTTTTTGTTCCACTTGCAGAAGAAGGATGGACAGATCATCAGGCAACAATTGAAATAGCAGAAGATTATTTAAGTGAGCTTCGTAATTTCAATATCGATACTCTTGTACTTGGCTGTACACATTATCCCATTCTTTCAAAGGTAATACAAAAAGTAATGGGGAGAAAATGTAACATTAATCGATTCGGGTATTGCTTCTGCCGAAGTTATTAAAAAAGAATTGAAAAAAATTGATTTAGAAAATAATTCATCTGAAAAAGGAATGAGCGAGTTTTATGTAAGCGATATTCCCACAACCTTTAAATCCGTAGCCGAATTATTTTTAGGACGCCAAATTTCCGATGTACATAAAGTAGATCTTGAATCATATTGTCATAGCTGATATATTTTTTGTTAGTGTTCATAAAAATCAAATAAATTCTGTTTCACAATTCATTTCGTTATTACTACTTTCTTTGAGAATAGTATATCAATTTTAACGCAACCTTTTTCTGAGTAAAACTCTTTAATTATTAGAATTATTTTCTTTTTCTATTGAAAATAAAGCATTTATGAGTAATTGTGATTTATATCAACTTATCCCGAAACTTTTTTAGATCTGAAACATCTTAACTGGTGCAATTAAAAACAGAAAGAAAGGATAAAAATAAAATGAAAAACATAGTTGAAGGAACAGACCTTAATTTTGAACTGGAAGTATTGCAATCGGATACACCTGTATTAGTTGATTTTTGGGCCCCCTGGTGCGGACCATGTAGAGTTGTTGCACCGGTAGTTGAAGAAATTGCAAATGAATACGAAGGCAAGATAAAAGTTGTTAAAGTTAATACCGACGAAAACCAAAATGTTGCCATGACTTACGGAATAAGAAGTATTCCCACTTTAGGAATATTTAAAGACGGCAAAGTAGTTGAGTCTGTAATTGGCGCTGTTCCGAAACAGCATCTGGTAGAAAAAATAAAACCTCATTTATCCAGCATAAACTAATCTCTCCCATTATGTTGGTTGTTTGAAAGAGGGCAGAAGTGATTCTGCCCTTTTGTTTTTTAAACGTATCACCTACTTCAAAATCAAAAATGTAACGGGGATTATGAATTACTTTTTTATAACATCAATATCACCACCGGATGTATGTGCACTAAAATCCATACCGCCGTTATTAAGATCTGCAACTATTTTATGTCCGGATAATTTAGTTGCATTATTCAAAGAAAGATTGCAGTTTACATCACCACCAGACGTTGATAACTTCATTGATGCATTAAAATCAGCAGGAATTTCAACCTGAATATCGCCGCCAGACGTGGACAGGTCGATCCCAAGGTTTGGGCCAAAATAGTCCAAATCAATATCACCTCCGGACGTATGTGCAACTATTTCAGTACCTCCGCAAACCAGTGAAATATCTCCTCCTGAAGTTGAAACATCAAGATTTCCTTCTACCCTATCTGCCCAAATGTCTCCCCCGGATGTGCGTAACTTTGCAGTGCCGTTCACTCCTCCAAGTTTAATATCACCGCCGGAAGTTGAAACATCAACATTAAATTTTGCCGGAACTTTAATCTCATATTTCAGATTAATTCCTGAAAACCAGCTAAATAATGAGCCATCTTTATCCGCAATAATTTCAATCAGGTTATCATCATTATTAAACTCAAAAGACATCCTTTCCTCTGCATCGTCATCGCCCAAAATTTTTATATACACTTTTGATTCATCCCAATAAGTTATTTCAATATCACCTGTTGGCGTTCTTACTTTTAGTTGCTTGCCTGGATTTATTGGAAATGTTTTTTCATGGAGAACTTTCAGATCATCCATATATGTTGTGACCCTTGAATTGGTTGCTCCTAAAAACAAGCATGAAACAAGAGCTACAAATAGTAAAACTAATAGATGTTTTTTAATCATTATTATTCCTTTCATAAATTAATTATTGAAGTTTTAGACTCGTTAAATTGTGAATTAGTTACTCAAGATTGGATAGAATTTAAAATTCTTAACAATTTCCGTTAGATTATAGACATAAAATTTTAAGAATATTGAATTATTACTTTATTGGTATTAAATGGGTGTTGATACTATATAATTCTTATAGTAATCTGATATATAATAATTAAATTACAAACTATCGATAGCAAGAAATTTAACTCAGAAATATTAAGGAACGATAAAATGAAAATCAAAAAATTTACAACACTTTTTTTGTTGATAACATCCGCAATGTTTACTTATATAACTTTTGAAACTCAAACAACAATAAGTGATAATAAATACACAAAAGAGGGTAAAATATCCGGTGCATACGATGCATTAAATTTCTGGACAATGGCACGTGCGTATCCAAATGATGATATACCCAACATTGCAAGTTACGCTGCTTTTGAACAAGCCAAGCTTAATAAATTATATAAAACAGAAAATCTTCAAACAGCAAACCAATGGCAAACAATTGGTCCTCATAATAAAGGTGGAAGAACAAATACCATAACTTTCAATCCTCAAAATCCAAATACAATGTATGCAGGATCTGCGAGTGGAGGTTTGTGGAGAAGCTATACGGGTGGTGTTGGTATAGATGGTTGGCATTATGTTCCAACCGGTTTTCCGATTTTGGGTGTGAGTACAATCGCAATTGAACCAAATGACTCGAACACAATTTACATCGGAACTGGTGAGGTTTACAACTACGATGCTGCCGGGACAGGTGCAGCTTACAGAAACACCCGCGGCACTTATGGAATGGGTATTCTTAAAACTACTGATGGTGGACATTCCTGGACCAAGAGTCTTGATTGGTCTTACCAACAGCAAAGAGGTATCTGGGCAGTTAAAATAAATCCTCTTAACACTAACACAGTTTGGGCTGCTACCACTGAAGGAACATATAGATCTTATGATGCTGGTACAACATGGACTCAGGTACATGATGTGGTAATGACTATGGATCTCGTTATCAATCCCGTGGATACAAATATTATTATTACAGGAAACGGGAATTTTGGAAGCACCGGATTTGGAATTTATCGCACTTCTGACGGCGGAGTCACATGGACTCATATTACAAGCGGAGTCCCATCCAATTTTGAAGGAAAAATTCAGTTCGATATTTACAATGCAGACCCAAATATAGTTTATGCAAGTATTGGGCATGGATTTTCTGTCGGTGGTAATAACGCAAGTTGGTTATGTAAATCCACAGACTCCGGCATTTCGTGGACTGTAATGACAACACAAGATTATTCGAGATGGCAGGGATGGTTTTCACATGATGTTGCAATCAACCAATCTAATCCTGATGAATTGCTTGTAATAGGAATCTCGGTTTGGAAATCGACAGATGGCGGTTCAACAATTGTACAAAAATCAATTGGCGGTGTAACCACTGGAACAACACCACCTATTGGAGGACAGGAGGGTGGACCCACTTATGTTCACTCTGACGCGCACGATGTAAAACAGCATCCAACTGATCATAATACTTATTATTTCGCAACCGATGGAGGTATTTTCAGAACAACGGATTTTGGTGAAACATTCTCATCCCATAACGGAAGATATCAAACCACGCAATTTTACAATGGAACTTCAAGCTCTCAAACTGATTCGTTGAAAGTAATGGGCGGCTTCCAGGATAACAGTACCGATATTTATAGTGGAGATTTGGCATGGTTTAGAGCTCCCGTTGGAGGCGATGGCAGCTGGACGGCGATAGATGCAGCCAACGATAATATTATGTTTGCATCTTCGCAAGGATTAAATATGAGTAGATCTACAAATGGAGGTAACAATTTCTCAAATGTCTCTCCACCCGGAAGTAATATAACTGCATTTATTGCTCCATATAAATTATTTGTTCAAGACGGTAATTTCATTTATGCGGGAAGAGACAGAATTTATAAATCAACTAATGGCGGAAGCAATTGGACAACTACAAACAATGGAAATGTTTTAGACGGCAATCCGGCACTTGCGATGGATATAAGTTATCAAACAAGCAATAAGGTATATGTTGGAACAGCGCCAAACCAAACACGTTCAGGTCTGTTCCGCACAGTTAATGGTGGAACAAACTGGGATAACATTACAGGGACTCTTCCGGACAGGTTCCCCGCTGATATTGCTGTTGATCCGAATGATGATGATATAGTTTATGTTACATTCTATGGCTTTGGAACCGGGCATGTATTTAAATCAACAAACAGTGGAGATACGTGGACTGATATAAGCGATAATTTACCGGATGTACCAACACCTGCCGTTATTGTTGATATGAATAATTCTGATAACGTTTATATTGGAACTGATATTGGTGTTTTTGTTTCTACAGATGGTGGTGGGAATTGGCAGGATTTTAATGATGGGCTGCCGAATGCGGTTCAGGGGATGGATTTGAACATTACGTATACAAATAATGTTATCAGGGTGATGACACATGGCAACGGTGGTTATGAAAGAAAATTGTTGAGCCAATTACCTACCGGCCTGGAACCAGATCCGCCTGTTGTTTCAAGTTTTAAGCTTGAACAAAACTACCCGAATCCCTTTAATCCATCGACTACAATAAGTTGGCAATTACCGTAGATGCCTTTGTCTCGTTGAAAGTATATGATGTTTTAGGAAATGAAGTTGCATCTTTAGTGAATGAAGAAAAAATTGCAGGCAGTTACCAAACAGATTTTGATGCTTCAATCTATCCAGTGGAACATACTTCTACAGGCTTGAAGCGGGCAACTTCGTTCAGACGAAGAAGATGATTATTTTGAGGTAATTTTAAAAGAATAGATATGACATATTCGTAACACTTTAAATTAATGTAATTTTTAAGGCGATCTATTTATGATCGCCTTTTTTTTATTTTCGCACGGCATTAGTTTCACATCGGGGGAAGATTATTCCTGAAAATGTCATGTTGGCTTTTAATCTTTTTTCTTTATAATTCAATGGAACTATTAAAAAATATTTAAGGTTAAAATGTCCAAATATAATTTCATTCCCTTGAGCGATATTAAAGAATACTCTCCTGAAGAAATGATAAAAAGATCCGAGAGTTTTTACAATCAAGTAAAACAACGAAGAACTGTACGTGATTTTTCCGATAAACCGGTTTCAAAAGAAGTGATAGAAAACTGCATACGTGCTGCCGGAACTGCACCAAGCGGGGCTAATTTGCAGCCATGGCATTTTGTGGTTGTATCTGATCCAAAAATTAAAAAGCAAATTAGAATTGCTGCGGAAGAGGAAGAAAAAGAATTCTACACAAAACGCGCACCGAAGGAATGGTTAGACGCGCTTGCCCCTTTAGGAACAGACGAACAGAAACCTTTCCTCGAAAAAGCTCCGAACTTGATTGCCATTTTTTCTAAGAGCTATGATTTACTTCCGGATGGCAGAAAAGTGAGCAATATTATTCACAGGAATCGGTTGGTATTGCTTGTGGAATATTAATAACAGCTATTCACAATGCTGGGATTGGTTTCGCTTACGCATACACCAAGCCCGATGAACTTTTCTGAATGAAATTTTAGGGAAGACCAAATAATGAAAGACCCTTTTTACTGTTAGTTGTTGGCTATCCTGCAAAAGATGCAAAAGTACCTGACATTAATAAGAAAAAGTTAGAAGAGATCGCGAGTTTTATATAAAAAACTGAGATACGTCAACGAAACATCGCTGTAATCAATCACCCATATCTCTTGTCCCACCATTAGCCATTTCGGGTTGGGGAAGGATAAAAGTGTAAGTTTTTTATTTTAGCAATATCATCTTCTTTGTATCTATAAAACTTCCTGCTCTAAGTTGATAGAAATATATTCCTGAAGAAAGGGTTTGATGAATCAAACCCCTACTGTTAAACTCTATCTCATAATTTCCTGCGGGTTTTTCTTCATTAACTAAAGTTGCAACTACATTACCCAAAACATCATAAACTTTTAAACTCACGTTTGATGTCCCACGATTCAAGCTTGACGGGATAGAATATATTATCTTCGTGCTTGGGTTAAATGGGTTGGGATAATTTTGCTCCAATACAAATTGTGTAACTGTTTCTGCATTATCCTGTAATGAAGTTGGAATTGTGTAAATAAGAATTCCTATATCATCCACGTACCAGCCATCACGAGTTACACCACCATCGGTCCTCAGTTGAAAACGAATTTTAAATTCGCTGCTTAAATAACTTGCCAATGAAATTTTTTCCTGAACCCAGTTTGAAACAACTCCATCATAAAGCGGTTCGCCGGTTGGCTGAAAGCTTCCAACTCCGGGCTCGGTATATTCACCTTCAAGCGGAATCCAGTTGCTTCCGTTATTTGTGGAAACATCTACCTGCCCGTAATCCCAATTTCCTTCAATGTCAAATTTCGTCCAGAAAGTTAATCTTGGATTTGTGTACCCGCTTATATCTATGGCATCAGTTAAAATCATAGTAACTGTTGCATTGTCTGAGTAGTTGCCATTCTTACTATCCGTAAATGAAGTTGGATCAGAAAAATAAGTTGCTGTGGTTGCCTCCCATTTAGGATTTGATGGAGTGGCAGTTATTGTCCAGAGCTCAGTTGGATCATTCGTTGTATCTGCAAAAACCTTAACCGGAATCCCGATTATTATAGTAACCGTGTCGCTGCTCATTAAGCTACCGTTAGAATATGTAGTAATTGCTAACGGAATTTCCTGCTCAACAGTTGTAGAGTTTGGAATTGTAAATGAAAGCGGAGATGTTAAAGTTAGCATACTTCTCGCTTCAATTGAATCTGCAGATACATTTCCGTTACCAATAATTACCAATTCGCCTGGCGAACTTAATTCAATAGATAAATTATATGCAGTAGCCAGTCCTTTATTTTTAAACTCGGGCAGCATGTCTACTCATCACGGCAAAAAATATTCCTGACTAAAGTTAGGATCAATAAGTTTTACATATTCGCCTGCAACAAAAGCATGGTACATGTTTGATTTTACATTGATCTGGGCGATTGGAAATATCCTGTTCTGATCTGGCCAAAATCCATCAGATGAGCTTCCGATTTCCAATGTATATCCAAATATTTTACTCTTATCAACCTGTTCTCCGTACATCCAATCTCTAACAGTACCATTAGATTGGTAACCGAGAATCTCTCCGCTTGTTCCAAAAACGTAACCATTTAATGCTGTCATATCGCTGGCAAATTCCCTGTATGTTAATGAATCGGGGCATTGCAGGTTTATATATCCCCAGGGGTAAAGATAAGCATCAGAATATGCGTGCATATTGAAATGAGTTCCATAGTTATGCAGAATTGCTAAATCGCTAACCGCCTGAGCTTCGGGTTCTGAAAAAGGTGTGGGACCACGGTAAGTGTTGCTGGTAGGATCTGGACTTGATCCGTTATTATCATACCCCCATTTATACCCGAAGTTCCTGTTCATATCTACACCGAAAGAACCACCGTTGTTCCTCCTATTCTTTCTCCACATCCCCCCGCCATTCGGATCAGTCTGACGATTGTATTCATAGCCATCGGGATTAAAACAGGGCACACAGTAAATTTCCCTGTTATCTAAAAGATATGTTACTTCAGGATCTGTACCATAGTTTTCCAGCAGGTACCACATAAAGTACATTAGCGTTGCCATTGACTGAGGTTCGCGTGCATGGACTAAAGCATCAAAACCAACAGCTGGTTCATCTTCACTTATATTGGGATTATCCGATATCTTAACAGCCCAAATTGTTCTGCCTTCATGGCTTGAACCAATTGAATCTTTTTCGGTTATAAGATTTGGATACAATTGAAACATCGTATCAAGATCTGCGATAATCTCTTCAAAAGTATAAAAGCCTCCCATCGAACCGAAATTAAACCCGGACACACCAAAGCTCATATCACTTTCCATTTTTACAATGGCTTTTTCTTCTTCAGTTAATACGGGAAGAGACTTATAATAAGCTTTCCAGTCATCAATTAAAACTTCATATCCTAAACCGGATTGTTGAAGTTCTGAAAATTCATCATCGTTAACAAAGAGAGAGATATTACCGCTCTTATCATGCCAGCTCTCTTCTAAATCAAGAGATAATTCAGCAGCTTTGCTAAGATCAAACTCGTTATTAATAAGGATTTTTACTTTTTTATGATTTTGAGGAAAAGCAGAAATTACGAAAGCTAACAAGCATAAGATAAAAGTTTTCATACACATCACATATTTATTGTTAAATGTTTTTCTAAATAAATTAAAATCCCGATAAAAAGGAAGTCAAAAGTTAATTATAAAATAAACTAAACTTTTAATGTTTCCCCTTCGGATTTAGCGATAGTTACAGCGCCGCAGGAATCGCTCCACACATTTACAGTAGTTCTGCACATATCTAAAATTCTATCAACAGCTAAAATTAATCCTATCCCTTCTAACGGCAATCCAACAGCAGAAAGAATTACAGAAATCATCACAAGCCCTGCCATCGGAATACCGGCAGCACCAATTGAAGCTAGCAATGCTGTCATCACTACAACCATCTGCATAAGGAATCCTAATTCAATGCCGTATGCCTGCGCAATAAACATTGCTGCAACACATTCGTATAACGCCGTACCATCCATATTAACAGTTGCTCCAAGAGGAAGAACAAAACTTGTAACTTTATTCGACACACCTGAATTATTTTCAACGGCATCAAGTGTTAACGGCAAAGTAGCTGAAGATGAAGATGTTGAAAATGCAGTCAGTAATGGGGCGCTCATTGCCCTTGCGTGAAGGCGTGGATTAACTTTTGCAATAAATTTTATTATTAAAGGTAAAGTAATAAAAGCATGAATTATCAAGCCAAGTAATACTGCAGCCATATATAATCCAAGACTTCCAATCAGGTTCATCAGGTTATCAGCTTGCTCTGCAACAACACCTGCAACAATTCCTAAAATGCCAAGAGGTGTGAACTTTATTATAAAGTGAGTTAGTTTCATCATCACTTCAAAACCGCCGTTAAAGAAATCGGTGAACATTATTTTATATTTTTCATTAACTCGCGTGATGAAATATCCTATCAATATCGAAAAGAATATAATAGCAAGCATATCTGCAGAAGCAAGTGCATCAAAAATGTTGGTGGGAACCATTCGCATAATAATATCACCTAAATCACCGCTGGTTGCTGCAAGTTCCGGCACTTCGCTTTTTAATCCTAAATCTGCACCAACCCCGGGCTGAATAATATTAACGAGTACTAATCCTGTTATGATTGCAAAGAAGCTTGTGGTTATGTAGTATGCAAAGGTTTTTAATCCCAACCTTCCAAGGTTATGGGCATCGCCTATGTTTGCAACACCTGAAATAATTGAAGTGAGAATAAGAGGAACAATTATCATCCTCAACCCTCTTAAAAAGAGGTCGCCCATCCAGCCAACGTAACTAACGTAATCGGTGAGGAATAAACCATATATAACAGCAATAACAAGTGCAATTAAGATTTGCCAGTGCAGCTTTAATTTTAACATTACACAATTATACTAATATATTTTATAAAATGTTTTGAAGAATTTCATCACAAACGGCGTAACCTTTTTTTGTTAATTTAATGTTTGAATCGTCAAACAAAATAAAATTTTCATTCTCTAATTTTTTAAGATAAGAATAATTTTTCGTAAGCCAATTATCACCGAAAGTATTTTTGTAGTTGTTCAATTGGATTCCGGAGCTTCTTAATGCCAACATTACGTATTCATTGTGAAATTCTTCAGGAGACAGTTCCTCATGATTAGCAACGGCATTACCGTTTGTATCAATTTCATCTATATATCTTTTTAAACTCGAATAGTTCCACCAGCGTTTTCCATCTACAAAAGAATGAGCTGAAGTACCGAGACCAAGATAATCTTTACATTGCCAGTAGGCATTGTTGTGCTTGCACTCATAACCCGGTTTTGTAAAATTGGAAACTTCATATTGATAAAAACCATTTTGAGTAAGAAAGTCTATCGTAGTTTCGTAAAGATCAGCATCATGATCATCGCTTTGCATTTTAATTTTATCCATCCAAAACCATTTTATTAAGAATTGTTCCTCTTTCTAAAATTAAACTGTATGTTGAAATATGCTTTATCGGAAGTTGAATAGCTTGATTCAAATTACTTAACCACATTTGCTTTGTTTGTTTGGGAAGATTAAAAATTAAATCCAGACTAATGTTTTCAAAACCCACTTCCGATGCAATGTGTAAAGTCTCAACTGCTGTACTACTATTGTGAATACGGGTGAGAAATTTAAGTTCATCATCGTTAAATGATTGCACACCAATGCTGATACGGTTTATACCGGATGATCTAAACTTTCGGAGTTTCTCTTTATCAACAGTGCCGGGATTAGTTTCCATTGTAATTTCAGCTTCATCCGAAATCTTAAAGTTCTCCCTGATTGAAGAAATTATTTCCTCAAGATATTCCGGCTGCATTAAGGAAGGCGTTCCCCCGCCAAAAAATATTGAAGTTATAATTCTGTTTGAGGAATAATTTTCCGCATAATATTTTATTTCCTTCTTAAGTGATTGAAGGAATGATGAAATATTATCGCTTGTGATAATGGAATAGAAATCACAATAAATACATTTGTGATCACAAAAAGGAATGTGAATGTATATCGATAGCTCTTTTAATCCTATACCTGGCAAAATGAACCGAATGAATTAACATTGAAATAAATTAAGCAGCTAAAATCCGAAATTTATACCTGCGGTCAAAGTTTTAATCTTTGCAATTTTATAATCAACATTTAATGATACAATAGGCAGATTGAGCTGAGCACCAATTGTTAATCCAACTGAATTTTCCCCATCCAGATCAACATTTATACTTTGGGATTGTGGACCTAACGGCGTATCGAAATAATAAGTGTACTGCATCGTAGTTCTCGATGTTTCATATGTCAATCCAACATAAGGTTCAAAAGAAACTATCATTCCAAATGATTTGCTGGCATAGATACCAAACATATTGGATTTGTTTTGAAACACTGTGCCAATATCCAGATCCTGATAAAAGTATCCCAAACCAATATCAATCGGAAGCGGATTGGAAAACCAAAACCCAATATTATGAAGAATGCCCAATCCCCACAACCCAGCTTCGCCTACATCACCTATGTGAACATTAGGAAAATATCTTATTGATACATTTGTACCTGCTATACTCCCTATATTTAACTGTATTGCCGGCGTTGGAAAAACTGGAACACCATCGAGGAAGCCGCTTGCCCCTGAGAGCGTTGTTATTGTGCTGTCGATTGTAACTCCTTGTATTTCAGCACCGGGGAAAATAATTTTAACATCTTCATCATGGCTGCCTATTATTGTCGGTCCGCCTATATCCACATTCCAGGGTTGGGATAATATTTCAGATTTAATCGCTTCATAGTTAGGTGTGTTTCCCGGATCTATTCCGGATGCCTGTAAAATATCATCTGCACTGCTGGATGTAAACCAAAACTTTCCGTGTGTCACAAAAGTTTTATCTTCATCATTAAAGAATGAACCAATAGCAATTAATCTAATCTGGATATCGAGACCCAGTATTGATGCCGACGGGACACCATTCACCCAGCCTGAGTTCATATTGGAACCGAAAGCAGAAATTATCGGACCTACATAAGCTATGCCTGCATCCTCAGAAAGATTAGATAAAGTCTCATCAATTGACTGGCTCCGGCTTAAATTTGTTAAGGTAAGTATGAACGCAAGAATTATTAATAAGTGTTTCAATTTATCCTCATTATTCGGGATTAAAATTAATCCCGATCAACTCCTGTGCCCCTTTGATGCTTGCTTTTGTTACTTTTTCACCACTCATCAACTTTGCAACTTCCCTAACTCTTCCCTCATCGGTAAGTTTTTCTATTGAGCTGCTTGTTCTGTTTTTATCGTCGGTTTTCTTTACTTCGTAATGATGATCTGCTAATCCGGCTATTTGAGGTAAATGTGTAATTGCAATTATCTGATGATATTCTGCAAGGGCCTTTAAAACATTTCCAACTTTCTGAGCAATCCTTCCGCTAACTCCAACATCAATTTCATCAAATATGAGAAGTGGAAGTTTATCGTTTTGGGCAAGTGTGGATTTTAACGACAACATTATGCGCGATATTTCACCGCCGGAGGCAACTTTTGCAAGAGGTTTCGGGTCTTCGCCTTGATTGGTAGAAATAAAAAATTCGACTTTATCAATACCCTTTGCGGAGCACTTGAACGACTTACCATTTACTGTTATAAAATTATTATCAACTGCTAACTCGTTTAGTATTTTTGTTTGAAAGTTAGGATGTGAAATACCAAGTTCTTTTAATGAGTCTTCTATACTTTTCCTTACTTTTTTAGATTCTATTCTTCTTTTCTCCGATATACCTTTTGCAATTTTGCCCGCTTCAATTCTAATTGAGCTAAGCTTATTGTTTAGTTCTGTTATTCTTTCAGAAAAGTTTTCTGCAAGTTCAAACTCTTCTCCAATTCTTTTACGATGCTCTAAAACAGATTGAACTGTGCCGCCATATTTTTTCTTAAGCATATTTATTGAACCAAGCCGCTCACGAACCTCCTCAATGTGTTCCGGTTCCAAATCAATTTTAGTTTTGTAACTTCTAATAAAAGAAGAAATATCATTTATCAGCGCCAGCATCGTTTCGGCTTCATTAGATGGTTCGGTAAATGATTTGTCAATCTCTGCAAGTATGCTCAAATTATTTTTTACTTTAACAATTGCATCGTGAACGGGTTTGTCCGCTTCATAAAGGATCTGGTAAACTTCCGAAGATAACTCTGCAAGTTTTTCCGAATTTTCAAGAATTTTCAACTCATCATTTAATTTTTCTTCTTCTCCTTCTTCGGGAGAAACATTATCAATTTCGTTTATTTGAAATGCATAAATTTCTTTCTTTTCAATCAAAATTGCTTCACGTTCTCTAAGTGTTTCAATCTCCCTTTCGGTTTTTATAAGTTCATCATACCTGTTTTTATATTTTGAAAGAAGGTCATCGTAATTCCCGAATTCATCAAGATAATCTATATGAGTTTCAGTGTGCAAAAGTGATTGGTGTTCGTGCTGCCCGTGAAGATCCACAAGCAGATTACCTATTTCCTTTATAAACGAAAGTGATACGGGAGTATCGTTTATAAAACAACGGTTGGCGCCTTTTAAGGAAATCTCTCTTCTTAGGATAAGCTCCGAATAATCATCAATTTCATTTTCGATAAGTAAAATTTTTACTTTATTATTTCCACCAACATCGAAGATTCCTTCAACAATAGATTTGTTAGCTCCCTTACGCACTACTTCGGTGGAAGCACGTTCACCCAAAAGCAAACCCATTGCATCAATTAAGATTGATTTGCCCGCACCGGTTTCGCCGGTTATAATATTAAGTCCTTTCCCGAACTCGACATTAATTTGATCTATTAGTGCGTAGTCTTTTACTTCAAGGGTTTTGAGCATAATGTAAAAATAATTTTGGTCTGGTTAAATTAATCTAATTAGGGTGGAAATTCAAAAGGATATAAATTTAATATAACAGGAGCTATAAAGTAATTTTGCTCTTTAAAAGGTAAACGGCACAAATTGTTTTAGCATCAATAATTTCTCCGGATCTAATTTTATCTTCAATCTCTACAATATCAAATTCATATATTTCCATTCCATATTCACCTTCTTCTCTTTTATGATCGCCTTTCTTTAATTCCTGCGCAACATAAATATGAAGAGTTTCAGTACAATAACCCGGCGCAGTATAAATTTTTCCAAGCTTATTAACCTTTGCAGCTTTATAGCCCGGTTTCTTCTTCAAGCTCCCGAACAGCACAATCCAGAGGGTTTTCATCCATATCCAATTTTCCTGCAGGAAATTCCAACAAAGTAGTTTGAAAAGGATAACGGAATTGGGTGACCATGACTAACTTTCCTTCATTTGTAATGGGAACCACAACCGCACCGCCGGGATGAACAGCAACTTCTCTTATCCCTTTGTTCCCGCTGTCATATTCAATCTCATCAACTTTAAGATTAAAGACCTTGCCCTCAAAAAGTATTTTGCTGTTTGTTAGTTTGAAATTCATTTTTTAGATATAAATTAATTTATTGGGGGAAGTATTAAAATTTCTCAATAGTCCGGTTGATCAGTATTTATAACTATTGACTTGGAAGATAAGGAATTCAGGAGCGGTAACCCGCCTCATAATAAGGGTATCAATTCACTACCTAAGAACTTAAGCAAAGCAGTTATTACACCGAGGTCATCCAAATAACCGAACAAAGGTGCAACGTCGGGTATTGTATCAATTGGCGAAATGAAGTAGATAAGCGCCGCAATTACTATGGCTTTCCGGTGCCACGAAACAAATGAATCCTGCAGATACCTGAACAGCGCCATAATATCTTTAGCGAAGGAGATCTTCTTCCCTACTTTCTCTAATTTGTACCAGAGATTTTCTTCCACATATTCTGCTTTCGGTTCATACTCTTTTTTAATTTCCTCTTCGCTTTTTTCACCGAAATCCAGTTCACTCAAATCACCAAGGTCATCAAAAATATTTTCATCTTCTATGGTTTTATTTTCTTCATCCATTTTAAGTCTCCTTTTGATTTTAGCACAAGAAATAACAGATTGCTAAGAGAGTATATTTTTTTTAGCTTCAATCTATTCAAAAATAGTGTTAGCATCTGCTAAAGGCAACTTAGCAATTTGTCCCCAAGGAAAGTTTATTCTAAATAACCAACAGTTTAAGTAAGTTTGTGCTCTTTAATATTTATTAATACAATGACTGAAGATCACACAATATTTCTGCCGGGTTCCGGCAAACAATTCAATCATTTAAAAGGCAAAAGTATCCTTAAAAGATAAGAATATTCTGATCATTGGTTCCAACTCTGAGAAGATAGCACAAATGTTTTTAGATGCTGAAGCTAATGTTGTAACTATAATTTTAGATGAATATGATTCGTTACTGAAGCAAGATATCTGCTTAAAAATAAAGAGAAAATATCTGTACGTTTAATGGATTCTAACAGTACGGATTTTAACGATGCTGTGTTTGATATTGTTTATGCACAAGCTTCAATCTCTAACAAAATGAGGAATAAAATAATAAAGGAGATAAAAAGAATATTAAAACCGGAAGGGATTTTAAACGTTGGTGAAATTACTTCGCTTAAATCATCGCCCCCTATATTTGTTAACGATATTTGGGAATCCGGAAATATTTTACCGTTAAATTCTGATGATATTAAAAAATATTATGAGGAAAGAAAATTTGAAGTTGTTGATACTTTGGATTTGTCAGCACATTTAAAAGATTTTTATCTTGAAAGCAAAAAGCTTTTATTTAATAATATCGACTCTCTGTCGGAAAACGAAAAATCATATTATAAAAAACTGTTAAAACGGATGAGCCATGAATCAAACGCTTATCTTAAGCTTGGGCGGTAAAGATTATATGGGATTCACATCAATCATAGCAAGGAAAGAAAGTTGAAATGAGCATGAAAAAAGGAGACACATTAGAATTAGACTATAACCAAATACGCATCAGAAGGTAAAGGAATTGCGAAGATAAACCGCAGCAAAATTAAACCTGCGCAAAAAACTGAAGACCAAAATATGGAAGAGGAAAACTACGTTGTTTTTGTACACGGTGCTATCCCGGGGACAAAGTAACTGCACAGTTGAGAAAGATTAAAAACTCTTATGCCGAAGCAAAAGCAATAGAAATAATTACACCTTCAAAGCATAGAGTTGAACCAAGATGCAAATTTTTCGGAACGTGCGGCGGCTGCAAAGCAACAGGACCTCAATTATGAAACCCAGCTTAAATATAAAGAAGAACTTGTAAAAGAAACTTTTGAACACATCGGCGGGATTAACAGATTTTAAATTTGAAGATATCAGTTCCTTCGAAGAATGCTCTTTTACCGCAATAAAATGGAGTTTTCATTTTCAGATAAAAGATGGTTAACAAAAGATGAAATCGGTGCGGATGAAATTATTGATAAAGAGTTTGCTCTCGGACTTCACATACCAAGAATATTTGATAAGGTTTTAGATATTGATGAATGTTTCCTTCAATCAGAACTCAGCAACAAAATTCTGAATTTTACCCGTAAGTTTTTTAAAGGGGAAAACACAACAATCTATTCAACAAAAACACACAAAGGATATTTAAGACATCTTGTGATCAGGCAGTCGCAAAACACCGATGACCTGATGGTGAACCTTGTAACCAGCAGCGAAGATGATGAGTTGATGAATGAATATACTACCGAACTGCTAAAAGCTGTTCCTCAAATAACAACTATCATAAATAATATTAATCTTAAAAAAGCATCGGTTGCGATTGGTGATTATGAAAAAGTTTATTGCGGAACAGGATTCATTCACGATAAAATTGGGAATCATAAATTCCGGGTGAGCGCAAATTCATTCTTTCAAACAAATACTATTCAGGCAGAAAACCTCTACAAAACCGCAAAGGAATTTGCAGAACTGAAAGGTGATGAGATAATTTATGATCTTTACTCCGGTGCGGGAACTATTGCAATTTATGTTTCGGATACGGCGGAGAAAATTTATGGGTTTGAATCCGTTAAATCTGCTCTGAAAGATGCTGAGAAAAATGCCAGGATAAACTCCGTTGATAATGTTGAATTTATCGAGGCAAACCTGTACAAAACATTTTTGCCGATTGTGGAGAAGAAAAAATCCCAAAACCGATGTGATTATAATTGATCCCGCCAAGAAGCGGCATGCATAAAAACACGGTTGATGATACGATGCAGCTAAATCCGGGAAAGATAGTTTATGTAAGCTGCAATCCTGCAACCCAGGCGAGGGATATTAAATTGATGGTTGCTGCAGGATATAAATTAAAGAAGATGAAACCGGTTGATATGTTTCCTCATACATATCATATTGAGAATGTTGCGCTTCTAATAAAGTAATTACTTTTTCCGGTTATTTACAATCAACACAAACTCACCTTTGAGGTTATTTTTCTCTGCAATGTTCAGGATTTTTTGAGCACTGCCCCGGTAATACTTTTCATCCTTCATAGTTAATTCAAACGCTAAGACTACAGGAGTAGCATTACCGAAAATACTTACCACATCGGATAATAATCTTTTTAACCTGTACGGTGTATCCATTAAAACAATTACTTCTTTTATTCGTTTCAAATCCAGCAGTTGTTTTCTCCTTATATTCTTTTTAGGTGAGAGCCATCCGTAATAATAAAATTTTTCAAAATCATACCCCGACCCAATTAATGCAGGCAGCAGGGAGTTTGCCCCGGGAACGGGAATCACTTCAATACCCTGTGCAATACAGAGATCAACAAGTAAATGTCCCGGATCTGAAAATAATGGTGTGCCGCAATCGGATATAAGCGCAGTTGTTTTTCCGTTCAATATTTCTGCTACGATCTCATCCGCAACATCATTCTCGTTATGCTCATTAAGTGCTATAAGCTCTTTATTAATTTTGTAATGAGCAAGCATTCTGCGTGCAGCTTTATATTCTTCACAAATAATAAAATCAACACTTTTCAGAATATCTAATGCTCGAAGGGTTATATCATCATAATTGCCTATTGGTGTTGAGACCAGAAATAATTTTCTTTTCATTGGTACTGTTAAAAATAATTTAATTTAATCTTAATGAATACCTTATACAAATTATTGATTTTCTAAATGACGTAAATTCATTTTTAGTTGAAATTTTTAAAAAAAGGAGAGCGACTTCAAAAATAATTAAAGCATTTAGACAGAGGTGTATTTTGGTGTATCTCTGTTGTACTTTTTAAATAAGTTATCCGCTCTACTAATAATCAATTCTTTGTAGGTACTACTTGTTTCTTCCTTCAAAAAACTCTTATCAACAAAGCTTGCCATGAGATTGAGTGATGAAGAAACCTTGTTATACACATTTTCAGCTACCACTTTTTTTATTTCTAACCTGGCAGCAAATTTATCAAAATCGGAATTTCTCAAATTGTTTTTCTTACCATTAATTGGAAGGGCAATCTCTTCTTTGTCTTCAGGTATCAATAATTTTGTTGCTAAAAGATCATACGCCGGGGCTAATATTATTTCATCCTCTTCATTTCTCAACAGTGAAAAATTTTTTAAGTGCATATCAGCATTGCCCGTTAAATAACAAAAAAGAGTGAGCTCGAAAAGACGTAAAGCATCGTTACCAGAATAATTGGAATATTTTATTACTGCTTTACCGACTTTTTCCATAGAACTATAATATTTTCTTTCCGTCAACACTTCTGTTAACTGTGCCATATCTTCAACGTGAAGCTTGGCATTTTTAGTACGATCGAACCTTTTAGTAATGTAAGCAAGTTCCCCGGATTTTAATTTTATTAATGAATGTTCGGCTGTATTCAATTTTAACAATTGAGCTAAGTGCATTGTCAGGTCTTCATTCTCGGGCATTTCAGGGTACTTATCGAAAGGAGGTTTTAAAACATAATCTCCCCAAAATCCAACAATTGTTAATCTGCTTTTTTCTCTTTTTTCCTTCTTTAAATCGAGTGATAATTTGGGTTGTACTCCTGTAATTGAGACACTTTTGCCTAAAACTTTTACAGCTAGTTCATCAATATCTTTTAAACCAAAATCTATTTCCGGCGGCACATCGCTTCCAAAAAATTTTCTACTACATTTTGGATGATAATCATTTTCAGTTGAATCAAGGTTCTCATAACAATATAGACATCTATTATTCATCTTGTTATTGCCCATCTTGCTCTTCAACTGGAATCACACTTACAGCACCAATACAATCTTTACAAAAAGCCAAGAGTAAACTCATTCTATCTCTTGGATCAATTTTCCAATTTTTCTCCGCAATATCCAGAAGCCAACCCTCCGGAATTAAGCCATCAAAAAATGGCAACATTGTTTTGCTTTTAAAAACTTTCGCTTCCAGGGGCATTGTTAAACTTATAGGTTTACATTCTGGTTGTCTTAAATAATCAGCATCATATGTAAATAAAAATCCATCATCATTTTCTTCAATCACACCAGCAAAATCATTTTTGAAATATACCTTTCCTTTTCTATTCATCATTATCTCCAAATGATTTCTTTACCTGGCCTAACTCATGTCCAAACAAGTTTAGAACCTGGTTTACTTTATCCATCTGCAGTGATTTTTTACCTTGCTCAAGATCGCGGACAAACCTAAGCCCTACGCCTGCTCGCTCAGCAAGTTCAACTTGTGTTAATCCAGTTTTTTTTCTTTTTATTTTAATAAATTTAGATAATTTGCTCATTTTATACCTTATCGGGTATATTGATAATTTACTATGGCGAAGATATACCTTTTCGGGTATAAAAGCAAGTGGTTTTGGAAAGATTATATCAGAGCGGGTATAATTAAACTAAGAAGAACGAGATATCAAAGCAAAGGATTTTAAAAGGAGAACGGGATTAATTATTCTTTGATAATCTCTTTCATCTTTTCAACTAGGTCACTTAACTCAACATCAAACCGTTCGCCGGTTCTTCTTATCTTAACTTCAACTTTATTTTCTTTAAGTTTTTTATCTCCAACAATTACCTGTACAGGCATTCCGAGAAGATCAGCATCCTTAAATTTAAATCCTGCCTGAACATTAGTTCTGTCATCAAATAAAACATCAAACCCGCTGCCTGTTAGTTCCTCATAAATTTTATTTGATGCTTCAGCTACAAGTTCCTTTTTCATGTTCAATCCCATTAGCTGAATATCAAACGGAGCGAGTGTTTTATCCCAGATGATTCCGTGCTCATCATGGTTCTGCTCAATGTAGCAAGCCATAACTCTTTCGACGCAATGCCGTAGCTTCCCATAACAATCGGATGCTCTTTGCCATTTTCATCTAAATACAAAGCGCCCATTGCTTCGGAATATTTTGTTCCGAGTTTAAAAATGTGACCAAGCTCAATTGCTGTAAAAACATCAAGTTTGCTATCACAGCCTGTCTTTCCGGCAGACAGGTTCGGGCATCCTTCGCCGGTCTCTACAATCCTTAGATCAGCATATTCTAATGTTTCAACATCACGTTTAAAATCAATCCCGCCGATATGGTAATCATTTTTATTTGCTCCGCTGAACATGTTGTTTGCATCTTTGATCCGGTTATCCACAATTATTCTATGTTTAAATCCCACAGGACCAATCGAGCCGGCATCGGCACCGGTAATCTCTAAAAGCTCTTCCGGCTGACCCGGTCTAACTGTTCCACCTAAATAGTTTTCTAATTTACTTTCATTCACATCATCATTGCCATGCATTAAAATTAATACAGGTTTACCATCGTGTATGTAAACTCTTGACTTAGCACATTGTGATTCATCAATCTTTAAAAATTCGCAAAGCTCATCAATACTTTTAACATTTGGAGTGTGAATTTCTTTTATCTCTTCACTTTTCTCAGCACGCTTTTTTGCTTCAACTTTAGATGTAGCAACTTCAACATTTGCAGAGTATCCACACGATTCGCAATGAGCAACGGTATCTTCGCCCGCATCCGATTTAACCATAAACTCTTCGGAACCTGAACCACCCATCGCACCACTGTGTGCACCAACAACAAAATATTTTATCTTAGCACCTGTCAAAAATATTTCTGTAAGCGCTATCGTGTTTGTTATAAGATTTATTCTGCTCATCCTGGTTAATATCAAAGGAGTAAGCATCCTTCATTAAAAATTGTCTGGTTCGTATAACCCCGCTTCTCGGTCTCGGTTCATTCCTGAATTTGGTTTGAATCTGGTACCATATCTGCGGCATATCTTTATAAGATTTAACAACATTTCTTGCATGGAAAGTCATTATCTCTTCATGTGTTGGTGCTAAAACATATTCACGGTTTTTTATATGAAACAACGTATCGCCAAAAGCTTCCACCCTTCCTGTCTCTTCCCAAATTTCCTTTGGATTAAGAGCCGGCAGATGAAATTCCTGTCCGCCGATAGCATCCATTTCTTCTCTAATGATTTCGGATATTTTTTTTATTACTCTGTATCCCAATGGAAGGAAAGAATAAATTCCTGCACCAACCATTCTTATCATACCCGAACGCAGCATAAGAATATGGCTTGCTACAACAGCATCGTTAGGGACTTCTTTTAATGTGGGAACGAAATATTTACTGAGTCGCATATACTTTTTTAATTTTTTTAATTAATAACGATTTTTGAAATCAGAGCGTTAAAATAAATAAATGGTGATGCTATTCAAAGTTAGTGATTAGAAGTGAATACATATATGTATCTTCAGTTAGGTAAGGGACTGAAAATTAAAATGTGTTTTTTATGACATCTTTAAATAGATAAACTTTGTCTCTCGGTCTTACTAAATCATCAACGACAAATGTAATCTCATCGCCTTTTTCTGCACTGGTTGCTGCTTCATCATTTCTTAAAAAGCTGCTCACCTTAATTTCAACAACTCCTGTCGTCTCACCGATGATAAGTAGATCATCATTCTGATTTAGCGAACCGGATTCAATTAGTATATGAGCTACTTTTGCTTTCTGGAAATAGTTAAGAACTTTTCCCAAATATTCTTTTTTCTTTGTAGCCTTTGAGCCGTGGATGTTCGCGTAATCTTCTGATGAAGGCACATCAAAATAAAATCCGGAAGAGAATCCCCTGTTATAAACCTGCTTTAATTCTTCTAACATTTCTTTTTTAATATCATCAGTTAGTTTTCCTTCAAAATAAAGATCGATTGCGCGGCGGTAAACGGAAACAGTCTTCGCAACATATTCAGGACTGCGTTTTCTTCCTTCAATCTTAAATGAATCTATGCCTGCTTCAATTAACTTATCAATAAATTCTATTGTGCAAAGATCGTTGGGAGACATGACATAATCTTCGCCCATTATTAATGATTTATCAGATGCACTGTCATAAACTTCAAATTCTCTTCTGCAGGTTTGAACACATTCGCCCCTGTTTGCACTTTGCCCGAACATATGATGACTCATAAAACATCTTCCGCTAACAGCTATACACATCGCACCGTGAATGAATGTTTCAATTTCAAGGTCGGTGTTGTCTCTTATCTTTTTAATTTCCTCAAGAGAACATTCCCTTGCAAGGACAATTCTAACCGCACCAAGTTTTTTATAAACGGAAGCAGCAAGTGAGTTAGACACAGACCCTTGCGTTGAAATACAAAATGGATAATCATGTTGGCTGCACAATTCGGCAACGGATAAATCCCAGCAAATGATTCTATCAATACCTGCATTTTTAGCGCGATGATCAGTTCTTCTAATTCCGGAATCTCTTCTTCAAAAACAATTGTATTTATTGTGAGGTAAGTCTTAACATTATTTTCTTTACAGAATTCAACTATGCCGGGTAGATCTCCTAGCGTAAAGTTTTTAGCTTTAGCGCGCATATTAAGTTTATCAACACCAAAGTAAACTGCATCTGCACCAGCATTAACAGCAGTTCGCAGCATAGTCCAATCGCCGGCAGGCGCCATAAGTTCGGGGGTTTATTGTAAGTTGTAGGGTCGTGAGTAGGTTTGACTCATTATCTATTCTCTTGGAGGTAGTTTATATATGCACTGATTCTAGGAATAAGGTTTTCTATTCTTTCCTTGGTTTCATAGAATATATCATCAGGCAACAGATTTTCTTGTGTTTGATTGTATCAACCAGTGCTCTTGACTCGAATAGAGAAGCACGGGCAATTTTTACAAACCGGGCATTGATCTTTCAAATACTTCCTCTTCCGTAACCTTCTGCAATATTTGCCCCCACACTATCTATTGCTCTACAAAGTTGAGAACCAATAGTTCCCTTCTCGGGAAATCCGTTCCCAACGAATTACAATCTCCCAAATCTTATTCGCAATACTAACAGCTTCATTGTAGATTTCTAAATCTTCTAAACTCGAGTGACTCATATCCTATCAAACATATATTACTACTTACTACCTACCACTCACTAATTAACTTTTTCGTTCCCACACTTGAGCAATTTCAACAATCACTTTTACAGCCATTTCCATGTCCTGTATCGCAACCCATTCAAGCTGTGAATGAAAGCTATGTTCACCGGCAAATATGTTTGGTGTAGGTAAGCCCATAAACGATAACCTGCTGCCATCAGTACCACCACGTATTGGATGGGTTATAAGTTCGATGTCTAAATTTTTCATAGCTTCGAAAGCGTATTCATAAACCTGCGGATGATTATCGAGCATCTTCTTTCATATTGCGGTATTGTTCAATCACCTCAAATTCTAATTTTGCACCCGGAAATTTAGCAACACTTTCTTCTGCAATACTTTTAAGTATATCTTCAAACTTTTTAAGATTAGAAGTATTAAAATCCCGAATAATAAATTTGATAGTAGTTTTTTCTTCATTCCCCGTTCATAGCTACAGGATGAAAATAACCTTCTCTTTTTTCAGTGGTTTCAGGGGTGAGAGTTTATCCTTGGGCAGATTATCTATAAAATGAGCGGCAACCTTCATTGAATTTACCATTATGCCTTTAGCGTAACCGGGGTGAATGTTTTTACCGATAATGTTAATGTTTACAGCATCGGCGCTGAAAGGTTTCTATTTCAACTTCGCCGCGGCTTGAACCCATCTATGGTGTAAGCATACTTGGCGCCAAGTTTATCGAGATCAATCTTTTCAGTTCCTCTACCGGTTTCCTCATCGGGCGTAAAACAGATTTTAACCGGACCGTGCTTTACTTCCGGATGAGACAGGAGATAAGCGACAGCATCCATAATTTCTGCTACACCGGCTTTATTATCTGCACCGAGTAATGTTGTACCGTCAGTGGTTATTATATCAAACCCTTTCATATTCCTGAGATCAGGGTTTTCACTTTCCTTAATAACCCAGCCGCCGTTTTCCAGCTTAATGTCCCCACCCTTGTAATTTTTTCTGATGACAGGATTTACATCCTTACCGGTAACTGCCGGGAGATGTATCAACGTGAGCAATGAAAGCAATCGGGTCGACTTGTTTATCAGTATTGGAGGGAAGGGTTGCCATCACATAACCCCACTCATCCATATGAGCATCTTCCAATCCCATATCTTTCAGCCCGTTTGCAAGATCCTGCGAAAGTATTTTTTGCTTTTCTGAACTTGGGAAAACTTTCCGACTCTTCATCTGATTGAGTATCGTATTTAACATATTTTAGGAATCTATCTACACAGGTGAACTTATAATTTTCATCAAACATTTTAACCTCAGATTTAATTCAAAATTGTTACTCAACCTATTGATATTGATAATCAGTATCAAGAAAGCGAGTAGTTGTACTTATTAATTTTTTAACTGTTTAATTCTAATAATTATTAATTCAATCTTGTTATAACAACTCTTCTGTTTTTTTCTCTGCCTATTTCAGTTTTATTATCTGCAATAGGATTCTTACTTCCCAATCCTTCTATAACAAACCTTCCTTTAGGTATTCCACGCGATATAAAATAATTTGCTACAGCATCCGCTCTCATTTTAGATATACGCAAATTTCCGCCTTCCGATCCGATATTATCTGTATACCCTTCTATTTTCCAGCGTGACATCGGATATTTTTTCATTTCTTTAAGCAAATTTTCTAATTCGGGATAAGCATCTGGTTTAAGATCCGCACTGTTAAATGCGAATGATGCTCCTGCACTTAAAGTAAATGCATCAAGCGATTCAGGTTCTTCAATTACCGGCTCCGGTGTTTTTGGAGTTATCTCACAGCCCTTTTCATCAACCTGCATTCCAGGCAAAGTAGCAGGGCATTGGTCGAGATAATCAGGAACTCCATCGAGGTCTGAATCCATAGGGCAGCCGTAGTTATTAACCTCAACACTATAAGGTGTGTCTGGACATCTATCCATATAATCGGGAACTCCATCTGCATCAAGATCATACGGGCATCCCAAGTTCATCAACTGAATTCCTGCTGGTGTATTTGGACAAATATCTGTGTAATCCGGGACTCCGTCATTATCTGTATCAATCGGGCAGCCGAACTCATCAACTTTTACATTTTTGGGTGTGCCGGAACAGTTATCCTGATAATCAGGAACGCCATCATTATCCGTATCAATCGGGCAGCCGAACTCATCAACCCTAATTCCCGTTGGAGAGTTTGGGCAGGCATCATCAGCATCAATAACACCATCTCCGTCACTATCAAACTCAGTTAGGAATGAATAAGAAATTCCTCCAAGAACAGTAAAGAAAAGATCATTACCCGTTCCAATGGCTTTATCATCCAGCC
>PVMK01116196.1_pt1 | contig 31628 bp, 34 predicted proteins | sample 1853481 | NCBI WGS metagenome assembly PVMK01 (sample SAMN08533507, study PRJNA380276) | Marine sediment metagenome, whole genome shotgun sequencing project.
CCCTGTAAAATAGAGGGCGAAAATGATAAATCTTATTTAAGCGTAGTCATGCCGATGAGAATATGAACGAAGAAGCCAAAATAAATAATTATACCGAAGACGATATTAAAGTATTGGAAGGCCTGGAAGCTGTTCGTCTAAGGCCGGCCATGTATATTGGCAATGTAGATGTTGCCGGACTCCATCATCTGGTTTACGAAGTTGTGGACAACAGTATTGATGAAGCCATGGCCGGTTACTGTGACCTGATAAAGGTGACCATTCATACGGACAACAGCATTAGTGTGGTGGATAATGGGCGCGGCATTCCGGTTGGTATACACAAGAAAGAGAAAATACCGGCCGTCGAAGTGGTGATGACCAAGCTTCATGCCGGCGGAAAATTTGATAATCATTCCTACAAAGTGTCTGGTGGTTTGCACGGTGTGGGGGTTTCCGTGGTCAATGCCCTATCCAGTTTTTTAGAATTGGAAATCTATTCTGAAGGAAAGATCCATTATCAAACTTACGAAAGAGGTATTAAAGCCAGTGAACTGGCGGTGATCGGTGCGTCCCGCAAACACGGCACCAAAGTGCATTTTGTTCCCGATAACCAGATTTTCACCGCCACCGAATTTAGTTATGATATCCTTGTTCGCCGTCTGCGGGAACTTGCCTATTTGAACAAAGGTGTCAAAATAACCATTGAAGATGAACGTTCGGATGAAAAGGAAGAATTCCTTTTCAAAGGCGGTATCAATGAATTCGTGGAGTATATCAACCGCAGAAATGCGGCCCTGCATAAACCCATATTTATGGAGGGGATCAAAAATGATGTTCAGATAGAAATAGCTATCCAGTACAACGACACCTATACGGAAAAACTTTTATCGTTTGCAAACAATATCAATACAATAGAGGGTGGTTTTCATTTAATCGGTTTTAAAGCCGGTCTGACGCGTTCTATTAATCAATACGCCACAAACGGTAACCTGCCCAAAAATATGCAGGCCAAAATCACCGGTGACGATGTCAGAGAGGGTCTCACCGCCATTATCAGTGTGCGGATACCTCAACCCCAATTTGAAGGACAAACCAAGACAAAACTCGGCAACAGCGAAGTCAAAGGTTTGGTAGAGTCTCTGATCAATGAAAAGTTAAGTAGTTTTTTTGAAGAAAACCCAGCGGTTGCCAAAAAAATCATTTCCAAAAATATAGATGCCGCGCGGGCGCGGGATGCGGCCAAACGAGCGCGTGACATTGCCAGAAGCAAAGGCGCCCTGCTCGATGCCACCCTTCCGGGAAAACTGGCCGAATGCCAGGAGTCTGATCCGGCATTAAGAGAGTTATTTATTGTCGAGGGTGACTCTGCCGGCGGTTCTGCCAAACAGGGAAGGGATCGAAAATATCAGGCCATTTTACCACTGAAGGGTAAAATATTGAATGTTGAAAAAGCGCGCTTTGATAAAATATTGCGCAGCGAAGAAATAACAAATATCTTTACGGTCCTGGGAACCGGCGTGGGAAAAGAAGAATATAATATAGATAAAATCAAATATCACAAAGTCATCATTATGACCGATGCCGATGTGGACGGTTCCCACATCCGCACCCTTCTTTTGACGTTCTTTTACCGGCAGATGCCGGAAATTGTGGACAAAGGGTATTTGTACATTGCTCAACCGCCGTTATTTAAAGTAGGCAAGGGTAAAAATGAAAAATATTTAAAAGATGAAACGGATTTCAACGACTGGATATTAAAAAAGCTCTGCGATCAAAAATATATTACCAGCGGAAACAATGGCGAAAAAATTTCCGGCCACCGACTTTACCTTTTTATTTGTGATTTAACCGAATATTATTTAGGGCTCTCAAAATTAGAAAAACGCGGCATTCCGCCCGAACTGGTGGAATTGTTGATCAACCATGAAGTCGGGGATAAAGATTTTTTACAAGACGAGACAAAGATGACCGCCATCAGTGATCTCCTGGTTCAATCCGGTTATCAGGTCAATGAGTTGGACTGGAATGAAGAGCGAAATGTATTTGAATTGTTAATCACAGGGCATAGCAGTGAACAGAAAAAAGAATTTATTGGCGGAAAATCCTTCACGCCCATAAAAATCGGGCGGGGGTTGATTTATTCTTCTGATTATCAAAAAAGTCTGCTGACCGGAATAAATATTAAAAAATATGATCTGCCGCCGTTTAATGTTTTTTCGGTCGAAAAAGATGCATTGGCCGATACGGCCAACGACAAATACGAACTGATGGAATTGCTTTTAAAGGAAGGTAAAAAAGGCATTAACATCCAGCGCTACAAAGGTCTTGGGGAGATGAACCCCGATCAGTTGTGGCATACCACCATGAATCCGGAAAAGCGAACCCTGCTCCAGGTGAGAGTTGATGATATGGTGGATACGGATGAAATATTTACCATTCTAATGGGTGAAGAAGTTGAGCCACGCCGGGAGTTTATCCAGAATAATGCTTTAGAGGTGAATACACTCGATATATAGACGGGTTGCGGGTTGCGCGTTGAAAGCTAATGCAAAGTGCTCTACAAATAACCCTTATACCTTGAACCCCCAATACCATACCTTTACTTTCCTATTTTTTAAATCAAGGTTCTAATCAACTAATTAACCAATCAACTTACTCAACTAATCAACGACTCAACAAGGTTTATAATGCATATACACCAAGTTGCAGCCAGAGATTTGCCGGATTTGTGGTTTCTGGCCGTAAACGACATTCTTGATCATGGTAACCGGTTTGTAATCGATCGTGGATCCTATGCCGGGCAAACCCGTTTGGAATACGATTATTTTATGGGACACGTGAAGTATCCCGGCACCCAGCCCCTGATTCCGGACATCCCGCCGGCATGCGGGATTCCCAATCCGGTTGAGCACGATTACATCTATGGCGGTCCTGGATATGATCGAGCCTATATTGAATATTTAATGTCCGCCCGCAAAGAACCCGGCGAATCTTACACCTATGGCGAACGTCTGACGAAAGTTCCCCTGACCGGCGACAAATTGGCCTGGTGGGAAGAGGACAATACTGAAATCATCGACAAACGCGAAGTGGACGGCAATGCTGTTTTTGAGGAAGACGGTCAAATATACCTGAACCAGATTGAATGGGTCATCAACACCTACAAAGAATTTGGCCAGCGCAACAACCAGTTGGTGCTGCAGGTGGCTCATCCTTCGGATCTGACCCTGCTGGATCCCCCCTGTCTGCGATCCATCGACACCCGTATTCAAAACGATAGCCTGCATTTTTTTGTGTATTTTCGATCCTGGGATCTCTGGAACGGATTTCCGGCCAACCTGGCGGCCATTCAAAATTTGAAAGAATACATGGCCGCTGAACTGGGTATCAACGACGGTGAGATGGTTGTGGAAAGCAAAGGGCTTCATTTATACGGGTATGCCGAGGATCTGGCCAAATTGAGATGTCTGAAAGCATAAACCCTTTATGGACGTGATTACAAGAGTAAACGAATTACTGGAAAACGAAAAAACCTTTTGCCTGGCAACGGTTATCGCTTCGGATTCAGCTGAAATCCTCGTCGGCAGTAAAGTGGTCGTATTGGGTGATGGCAGCCTGGAAGGCGGTGTTAAGTCCCCGTCTTTAAATGTGGCTCTAAGGGATCAGGCCCTGTCGGCTATTAACAACCGAAAAAGTTGCAGCGCTGAAATTAAAGCCGGGGTGCGGGTCTTTTTTAATGTGCTTTGCTCTGAGGCCCGGCTGCTCATCTGCGGTGCGGGTCACATCGCCATACCCCTAGCGCGTTTTGCCAATGACGTCGGGTTCAGTGTCACCGTCCTCGATGACCGCTCTGATTTTGCCTATCCATCCCGGTTTCCCGACTGCACCACTGTCGCTGAAAATTTTACCATCGCCTTGCGGGATATGGCGCTGGGTCCATCCAGCTATGTTGTCATCATCACCCGGGGCCATGAGCATGATGTGGATTGCCTGATGGAGATATTACCCAAAGAAGCCGCCTATGTGGGGTTGATCGGCAGTCGCCGACGGGTGGGTTTTGTCCTTCAGTGGTTGGAGGAAAAAGGCTTTTCCAAGAAACTTCTAAAAAAGGTATACACACCGATTGGAATTCCCGTCGGGGCGGAGTCTCCGCAAGAAATCGCGCTTTCCATCGTTTCGGAACTGGTCTGCGTTCGCCGCAAAGGCAACGCCCAGGCGCGGGCCCTTAGAGCAGCCGTAGGAATTGAATTATGACCGATCAAGAAATTTTTCAAAAACTTGCCGATCTTAAAAACCAGGGAATTGATTCAACCCTGGCCACCATCGTTGAAACTTCCGGTTCCACCCCGCGAGGGGTTGGGGCCAAAATGATAATCTGTGCCGATGGCACTAGTTTCGGTTCCGTCGGCGGTGGATGTGGTGAAAGTGAAGTTAAAAGTGCCGCCTTGCGTTGTCTGCTTTCCACTCAAACACCGGAGTTGGTTGAAGTGAGCCTTTTAGATGATCTGGGGACCCGGGGCGGGGACGTTTGTGGCGGGAGGATGCTGCTGTTCGTAGAACCGTTATGATCGTTTGTTGGAGGGCCTGTTTTATACCGGGGTTAAGTTGGCCACCGGCGCAAACACAAATGGGTGGTTCAGGACGAACCACCCAAAAAAAAGGAGAGGAAGAGAGGTCGATGTTCAGTAGCCCCCCTCATCAGATATACTCTTAGCAAAAAAAATAACGAATTCAATAGGGTCTACACTGTATTTTTTAAATATAAAAGGTGTATTTTCTACTTCATGAAACGATGACGAATTGCTTCCTGCTCCTGAGGGGAAAGGTTTTCCCAGTTGTCCAGTTCGTTTTGAAGCTGTTTGCGCTCCTTCGGCGGCAGGTGGCGCCACTTCTTGTGCAACTGCTTGTAGGATTTGCGCTCTTTGGGAGACATGCGTTTGAGGCGATTCATTCGCTGGCGCATGGTTGCTTTTTCTTCCGGGGAAAGCGACTGCCACTCTTTATATTTCCGACGTGCTTTTTCTTTTTCTTCCGGGGACAGATCCTGCCATTTTTTATTTCTCTTAGATAAGTATTCGCATTTCCAAAACGAATCTTCAATGCGATCCGGGACCAGGAAGGGTGTGGATTCGTGTTGAACCTTAGAACTATACCCCCATAACGGAAAGCAATATAATATAATAACAAGACCGGCTGTTGCCGCCGAGTAAATCAACCGTAGGTGGAGGGTTTTAAACAAAAAAGTGACGATACGCATCCTGTCTCATTCCCCTTGTATCGCTTTCTATTTCCCTTTGAGAATCGGTTTGACCATTAGGATCAACAACCCGGGATAGTTTTTGAATCGCATCCATCTCTTTTAATAATTCCAGATTATCCAGGATCTCCAGATCTTTGTCACTTAGCATCAATTCTTCATTTTGGTTCAGGGAAACCGGCGCTATTCCGTTTGTCTCATTAAGGTTTACATAGCCAATGATGGCGACCGTAATAATCAGAATGCACGCGGTTGCAACGATCGGCAGCAACCGCCAGGATCTAAAATCCAGATACTGTCGCCACCAGGGCGGCTTTTGCTTGATGTTTAACTTCCGGGTAATATCCGCGACCAGAGAATTGACTTCCCGGGTCGACAACTCAGGTACCGCGGAACATTTTTTGAGTTTTTCCAACATCGATGACAATCGTTGCCATTCAAGCCGGCAGCCGGCGCAAATTTTCAGGTGTTCTTTAACCTCTTGCCCGGTGTCGGGATCCAGTTCGCCGTGTACGTATAAAGTTAAATTTTCTTTCAGGTGTTCACAGGCTTGCATGCCGGCACCTCCTTAAACATCGGTCCATCCTTTAAGCTGCTTTTGGACGGCCCGGGTGGCGCGAAAAAGATGGGTTTTGACGGTTCCTTCCGCCAGGCCCATCGATTCCGCTATTTCTGCTATACTCATTTCCTGGAAAACTTTCAATTGAAATATGGTACGCTGTCTTTCGGATAAGTAATTCAACGCGTTTTTCACATCCCCCTCCAGTTGCCGGCGGCTGACTGTCGCCAGGGGGTCTGAATTACCTTTGGTGTCCGGAAATTCTTCCAAAGAAGTCTGCGGCGCATGATCTTTATTTTTATCCAAACGCCCGGGGAAAAATATCTCTTTCCACCTTTTTCTTCGTCTTCGTGCATCAATACAAGTGTTTATCACGATGCGGTACAGCCAGGTATAGAACGAAGATTTTCCTCTAAACTGCTTGATTTTTCGAAAAGCCTGTAAAAAGGCGTCCTGGGTCCGATCCCGGGCCTCTTCGGCATCACCGGAGAGCATCTGATAGGCAATGGCATAGACTTTTTTCTGGTACCGCAAAACCAGTTGTTCGATGGCCCAGGGGTCTTCCTTTTGGGCGCGGCGAACCAGTTCAGCATCAGCGTAAACCGGACCCGACGAACGTGGCTCGTTGGATACATCGTCAATCGCGGACGAGTTTTGCTTTGCCAGGTTTAATCGCTTATTAGACACACGTTTGACCTTTACCACCACATCTATTTATTCGGCTGACAAAACCAATGGGCTTACAGCCCGGATATTTGATGACCTATCCGGGCTGTTGACATATTTATATGATATATCTTTCGGCGCTGGATTACAACTTACCACCTTCTTTTGGTTCCAATGCTGAATTCCACCCCTGGTTCGCTGATCGTTGCGGCTAGGGAAAATTCATTATATGACGGATCGTCGTCATAGGAATTTTCACTGGTGTAGCGCTGATGCCGATAGTGGTGGCGATGTTTGTTAATCCATTTATGGCGGTTGCTGAATCTATGCTGTCTGTAGCGGTGGGCCGGTCGATGACGGTAGTGATGTTTTTTATATAAATGTTTGTAGTACCGGTTCACTTTGTGTTTATAATGAACCGGCTGACGATAGGAACTGCCTCTGTGATGTTTGACCTGGATGCGCTTTTCGGGCACATAATTGCGATGCCGGTTTTTCCCGCTGTCCGCCAGGGAAGCGCCCGTGAATACAAAAATCAACGCGACAAGCATCATACTGATTTTCAAAAGTTTTGTTTTCATTGTTTGGCCTCCTTTGTCAGAATTTATTTATTTAGACTATCGGCAGGCCAAAAGGGTTTACAAAAATTTTTAAGCAGGTATTTATTTCCCCATTTTATTTTGAGGAATTGCCGTTGATGGTTGGTTAAACGACGGGGTTGTCTTTAATGCGATTGATAAGAAAATTGGCCAGGGATATGGCTGGAATTCAGCACCGGATATTACCGGTGAAACATTGCACTATAAAGCGCAATTTATTGATTTAAATAGAGATGTATTGACCAATAATTCAGCCGGGTTCGTTGCCAACCGCCCTGAAATCAATGCCATTCAGCTTGGCATCTTCCCAGATAGCCTTGCGGCGGTTGTTTCTGAAATTACGGCGGCTGTTCCCGTCGGTCTCAAGCAACGCCGCCTCGCCTTTGCTCCAGAAGGTTATCGACCCGTCACTGTATCTGGCCCCGGATCCTGACCGGACATGGGGCAAACTGATGGTCCCGTTCGGCAGAAACAGCCAGGCGTTCTCACCCTCTATCCGGGCGACAAACCCATACCCATCATTGCACTCATACACGTAGGTTTGCGTCCGGGGATGACGGCCCACGGTGATGGATTTATCAATGGCGGCAGCCTGGTCTCCTCCCTGGCGGCAGCCTACCGTCAGTGCCAGTGCGCAACCCAGGACAATAAGTGTAAAATTTAATGATCCCGATATGTTGAGAGTGTTTTTTCCTTTGGATATCGTCGGAAAACTAATCATAGGTTAAAGAAATTTGCGGGCTTGGCGGGTGGACGATTTTTACTTTGCCCATTGCCGTTTGGTGTCGTTGGTGAATATCATCAATGATTTTTTCAACCGAGTTCAGCTGCGGGGTGCCGTATAGCGACCGGTAGTGTGCGATCTGCTTTTCGACCAGAGGTACCAGCGGGTCGTGGGTCGCCAGTTGCCTGCTGGTAAATCCCTGCTCCAAGCCCTCGATGACCAGTTCCACCACGTCATAATCATATCCCAGGTCCTTAAAATCGCTTTGCCCGGGTTCGAGTCCGGCGGTGGGCACACGATTGACAATGGTTTCATCCACCCCCAGAAACAATGCCATTTCCCGGACCAGCCGTTTGGACAAACTGGCGATGGGACTGAGGTGAACCGCACCGTCGCCAAACAGGGTGTAATAGCCGATACCGAAATCCTCGTCCCGGTTGCCGGTACCGGCCAGTATTTTTTGTTCGGTGGCCCCTTTGGTCGACAGAACATTGGCCCGGACCCTGGATATCAAATTGCCCCGGTGGTAGTTTTTTTCAAATGCCTCCGGGTTGGTTGATTTAAATGCTTCCACCAGTTTTTCGATACTGTGAATTTCGTAGCGTATATCCAGTGCCTTTACCAGGGTCTCCGCGTCCTGGACGTCTGCCTTTTTGTTGATACGGGTCGGCAATATATACCCCACCAGTTCGAGATGTTGCTCTTTTTCCTTATTATATTTTGCAAAGGTCTTGTTGATCAGGGCCGCCGTCGTACTCGAATCGACACCGCCGGACAGACCGACAACACAGCCGGTGGCGCCCACCTCGAGAACCGTATCAATGACAAAATCACCGATTTCCCGGCTGACCGTCTCGCAGTCCATGCGGGGGAGCTTTATTGTTTTCATTACAAATTTTTACCAGAAAGCATTTACATGTCGGTAGTTGAGAATTTTTCGATCCTTTGTCAGAAGTGTTAAATTGTGAATCCTTGCCGTGGCCACAATGATTTGATCAGCCGGATCTTTATGGAAATCGCTCGGAAGGTTGCAAGATTCCAAAGCGATTTCAGGCGATAATTCGATTACCTTTAGTCCGCTATTTTTAATAGCATTATCCAGCCAAAGCTTTGGGTCAATTTTCACATTAATACGCCCCTTGACCATCATCATAGCAAATTCCCAGATGGAGATAGAGGCAATTGCACGTTGATTGGTTAGGGTTTTTTTTATCAGTTTTTTGGCGTTATCGGACAGAAGCTTAGTTGCGCTATGCGACCAAATCCAGGTATGCGTATCCAGCAAGATCATAATTTTAATCAAGCTCCCAGGCGTCAGCATCGATTACCGGTTCGGTTAGATCACCAATTGTTTCAACAAGACCCTCCATCGCACCAAGCAGCGGGTCTTTTTCTTTTGGCTGGCTAATGTGTACGAGCTTTGCTATCGGCTTACCGCGTTTGGTGATAATCACCTCCCCATGCGTTAGCTTGACTTGATCGAGGATTTTAAAGCAGTTTGCCCGAAAATCTGCGGCGTTGATTTCCATATGATAATCACCTCCCTTCTGTCCATATAAACATGTACACTTTTAAAGTCAAGTTTTTTTAGGAGAGGGGAAATACTGTGAGCTATGGAGCTCGTTTTGGAAGGATTCGCAATTTTCAACCGTATAGATACCCCAGAAAATGATTCATCTGCTTAAACCACCAAGGCCAGTCATGGTTCACATCATGGCCCCAGTAGTCGATCCAGGCCGGGACTGATTTTTTCCTGAACAGATAATCCAGGTAACGGGTATCTTCAATGGCTTCCTCTTCCCAGGCGCCCTGCCCCACGCAGACGATGATCTTGCTCCGGTGATAAAGATCCAGGTACCAGGGATCCGTCATGCCGGGCAAATAGCTTGACGGAGAATTGAAGTAAACATCGGTTAATTCGGCTGCGGTCAGTTGGAATTCGGGTCGATCAAGGCGGTAAAGACCGCTCAGGGCAATGGTTCCTTCGAAGACATCCGGATGCTTTAGAAAAAAGTTGACCGCATGGTAGGCCCCCATGCTGCAGCCATTGGTCATCACCCGCTCTTGCGGTGATTGACAGTGGTTGCGGATAAATGGAATCACCTCTTTGACGATGTAACCGTCGTAAACCTCGTGTCGCGCATTGCGAGCCGACGGGGAGACAGCATAATTGTACCAGGACTCTTCATCGACACTATCCACGCAAAACAGTTTGATTTTTCCGGCGTTAATAAATCCTGCAATGGCTTCGATCATTCCCATGCCCTCATAATCAAAATAGCGACCCCGGGAGCAGGGAAACACGATAACCGGTTTACCCCAGTGGCCGTATACCTTCAGGGCCATCTCGCGCTTCAGGTGTTTGCTCCACCATTGGTGTTCTTCAATGTGCATTATGAGTGTCCTTTATTCCCTCAATATAATATAGAACTCCATAAGACGGATTCTTGATCCACCTTTGGTGAGTTTAGAATCCATATTTCCATATCTGGGGTCTTTACCCTGTCGATTTCTCTGTTTGGTGGATAAACCGAACAATTTCCATAATTTCATCCAGACTTTTAGATCGGAAGATATAGCCGATATCGCCCAGGGCACTGCTGAAAACCCCGGGGACGCTTTCGATCTGGACCATAAAGGCGCCATAACGCGACAGGATGTCCTCATGGCTGTACCTATAACGCAGGTGGGTTTTACGGCTGGCATAGCAGCAGTGATAGTCCCGCGAATAATTTAGCTCCGATCGATTGCGAACCAGGAGTTCGGCCCAGGCATGGTAGATGTCGATGTCACAAGCATAGTTAAACATATCCGTTGTAAACCCGCCCGGCGGCCGCATATTCACCTCCAGAGCAACATATTGATCGACAGCCGTCTGGAAAAATTCGATGTGAAAAAATCGTTCCCGCACGTCAAAAGCCTTGAGGCATTCATGGCCGATCTTTTCCAGCGTTGGCGGGATATCGCGCAGCGAATAGTAGTATATATGGCGTGCTTCGTTGACGGTTTCCATGATGCCCTGGCTGAACGTGTGAACTGTGTAAAATACGGGGTTGCCGCTGCGGTCCGTCAGTCCGTCAAAGGAATAAATGGTACCGGATATAAATTCTTCCATGATGTAATCGGTATCGGGCCTGGTCTCGAAAAAAGCATCGAGATCCCGGTTGCCGTTGAGCCGATAGGTGGCGATGGCTCCGACTCCGTCATCAGGCTTGGCAATTACCGGATAACCGGTCTCACGAATCAGGGAGCGCGCATCATCCATGGTTTGGACTACCCGACCCCGGGCTACCGGTACGCCGGCTTCGCGAAACTTGGCCTTCATGCGGGATTTGCGGCGGATGAAATCAATTTCACTGCCGCGCACACCAAAAATATTAAAATCGTCTCTCAGCCGTGCTTCGGTGCTCAGCCAGTATTCATTGAGGGAGTCCAGGCGGTCGATCTTCCCGTAGCGGTGGGTGAAAAAGCCGCAGGCCCGCACCAGGGCATCGTAGTCGTGCATATCATCGACCTGATAATACTCGGTCAGCGCATTGCGCACATCCTGCGCTAGATTATCGAATGGTTCGTCACCGATACCCAAAACATTGGCTCCGGCCGCTTTCAGGTTCGAGCAAAACCGGCAGTAATGGGGTGGAAAATGAGGAGACAAAAAAACAACGTTCATAAATGGTTCCTTAATTTGGTTATCGGGAAAATTCAATTCGACAAGATTTTAAGATGGTCAAAAATTATTGGAAGTATAAGTCCTGGAGTGGCGGAGTATTGAAAATAGACATCAAACCCTGACCCCTTACTCCAATACTCCAAATTTTTATTGATTTTATTGTTTCTTCAAAACGAAGTCTGCTATATCAAATATTTCCGTTTCGTTCGGCGAACGAAAAATATATCTTTCAGTTCCCATGGCCTGCTGGAAGACCGGCGGGTTCAAGTCATGCTCCACCAGACTGTGCCCGAAGGCGGAAAGGATCTCATTATGGCTGTGGGAATAGCGTTTGTCCTTGCGTCCGAGGTAGCAACAATAATATTTCTTTTGGGCCTGAATATCCGCCCGGTCCCCGGCTATCATGCCGGCATAAGCACGGTACAAATCATCATCGACACTATAGTTCATCATGTCCAGTATCGCGCCACCCGGCGGCCGGCAGTTAATTTCAATCGGCATATAGGTTTCGCCGATTTTGAAAAATTCAAAATGGAAAAATTTGCGGCGGATGTCAAACAGCGGGACAAGTTTTTGACCGGCTGCGCGCAGTTCATCTGGAATGTGACGGCTGACATAAAAAAAAGTGTCTTTTCCCAGAACGTATTCGAGAACGCCATCACTGTAAATTAATGAATTCTCAAAGACAACATGGCCGTCGTAATCGGTCAGCCCGTCATAAGTTACGATACCGGCTTCGATAAATTCCTCGAGCAGATAATCCCCTTCGATTTGGGACAGATGCGATTGGAGCTGGTTTTTATTTTCAACCCGGTAAATACCGCCGGCGCCAACCCCCTCGTCCGGTTTTAGTATCAGAGGGTACCCCAGTGTAGCGGCCAGATCCAGCGCCTGATTGATATCCCCAATCCGCTCCCCCCTGGCGACCGGCAAGCCGATTTCTTTAAAGAGCTGTTTCATTCTGGATTTTTTCTTCAACCGCGGCAGATCCTGTTGCTTGATACCATCGATGCCGTATTTTTCATTAATAAAACCTTCCAGGGTCAGCCACTGCTCGTTGTGGGATTCCACCAGGTCGAAATTTCCGCCGGCCCGGAAGCGTGCTTTTGCATCAAAAGCTCATCCAGTGCGTGTTGCACAGCATCAGCGTTATTCAAATCCGCCCGAACATACCAGGTCAAGGCCGATCGTAAACGTTCGGGCATATGATAAAAATCCGCCTCCCCCATTCCCCAGACGCTAATGCCCAGTGAATGCAAATGCTCGATGAAATGAACATAATTGGGAGGAAACTCGGGAGAAATATATAGATAATCCATCCAACACCTGACCGGAATAAAACAAAGGTTGCTGATTTATTAATTTCCGAGGCCCTATAATAAGAACACAATTCGAAAAGTAAATAACAACGCAACTGATCGGTTCTCCCTCGCAAAAACTAGATCAGAGCTATTATAGAATTCATTACGGTAGCTTGTTTCATTATTATCTTGACAAATAGTACTACTGTGTGGCATAAAGAAGTAATTTTCAATTGGATTCAAAAACTATTCAAAATTCGATTTCTTCCAGAGTTGCTCTCAAGTGGTAATCCATCTCGATTTTTGCTGACCACTTACCGCTGCCTGCTAGCTGAGCCGGGTTTTCTTATTCAATCTAACTTGTACTGAAGGTTGAATGCTAAATTGAACAACAATTTACTACTTGATAACAGCTTCGCCAGTACACTGGTGAACTCCCTTCCCTGCGGCCTGGTTGTGGTTGATCGAAAGGGCCGTGTCCGGGCGGTAAACAACATTTCTGAACGCGTTTTGATGATTAGCAAGCAGACCGTTATCGGAAAAGGGACCGGGAATGTACTGGGCTGTCTTCACGTCTCTGATCATCCAAAGGGATGCGGTTTTGCGGAATGCTGCCATTACTGTGAGGTTCAAAAGCTAACAATTAAGGCCCTTGATACAAACCAGAATCAAAAGGCCAGCGCCCATTTTCAATTAGTAATCGACGGCCAGGTAAGAGATCTGACCCTGTTTCTCAGCGCCTTTGCGGTTATTTTCGATGATGAATCGTGCAGCATTCTAAGGATCGAAAACCTCAGCACGATCAGTGCCTTTGCTCCCAAGGAAGCCCGGGAGGGATGCTGGGGGCTTGTTGGCAGTAGTCCTAAAATGCTGGAATTGTTTGATACGATCAGGCAGGTTGCCCGCACCAATGCTGCGGTCCTGATACAGGGCGAAAGCGGTACCGGCAAGGAGCTGGCGGCATTGGCCGTCCACAAAGAGAGCAAGCGGGCCCACAACCACTTTGTGCCCATCAATTGCGGTGCCCTGCCTGAAGGCCTGCTCGAATCTGAGCTATTTGGTCATGTCAAAGGTTCTTTCACCGGCGCGCACCGTGACCGCAAAGGACGATTTGAACTGGCCGATGACGGGACTATATTTCTGGATGAAGTCGGCGAGTTAAGCCCGGCCACTCAGGTAAAACTTCTACGGGTGCTTCAGGACGGATCCTTCGAGCCGGTCGGAAGCGAACGCACGGTGCAGGTCAACGCGCGTGTTATCAGCGCTACCAATAAAAAATTAGAAGAAGAGGTGCTGGCCGGGCGGTTTCGAAATGATTTATATTACCGGCTTTGTGTGATGCCGATTATCATTCATCCGCTGCGGGATCGACCCGAGGATATTCCGCTTCTGGTCGAGTATTTCCTAGACCAGTTTTCGGAAGAAACCCGGGGCAGGAAGGTCACCTTTTCCGATACAGCTCTTTCTATCTTGAGGTCCCACCCCTGGCCGGGAAATGTACGGGAACTGATAAATACGATTAAGTTCGCCTTGGTAAAACGCCGGGGGAACAGGATCAAGCCCGAACACCTTCCCCCGACCCTCCTGCCTTATATGGCCAATCACCTTGCCATCCGGCATCGGGAGTCAAAACTCAAAACCGACAGCGTCCTTGAGGCCCTGGCCCAAACCGGCGGCAATAAAGTTCGGACTGCTGAGACTCTGGGTGTCTCCCGATCAACATTATATCGGTTTTTTGCCAAACAGGGCATCGACCTCGTCGATTCCTGATCCCATCCTCTCCCAATCATCGATCCGGCGTCACAGATTGTCTCGTTTGGCATGCGCCCGGGTTGTCCCATTGACTGTGTCTAGTTGTCCTATTAATATTCGGCGCTATTCACACTATCTTTTGAACCGCCTGCCTGAGCAAAGCTATCTGAAATTAAACCAAAAAAATAGACCACCGGGCACGTTGCGATTGCCAATTCTGTCCCGTTTAACACTGTTTTTTCAATAAAACAGGAGGGTGTTAAATACCCCCGCCCTTAAAAATAATATATGTGTTTACAGTATGTTACCAGGTGGATGCCGTGTGTTGCCGGGTTCCGGCACATATATTGCTCATTGATCTGTTATAAAAAGAAAAAGGAGGCTAAAATGAGTGGAATCGCTACAATTTTGGGATGGGTTGGTTTTATTACACTGGTAAGTATGATGATTATCAATTTATCGAAAAAGTGGCTTCGGTGAAGGAATACGGTCGGGTTTAAATCTAACCGGCCAACGGGTCAACAGGCTTAACCTACTAACGTGTGGGCCTTTTCTAGGCGGCATTGTTGGTTTTACGATCCATCAGGTGCGCTTTGATCAAATTTCCGATTTTGCGGATGGCAAATTCGATATCCTGATGGCCGGCCTGGGCGTAGGAAAGACGCAGGGTGTTGTGGCCGCTGCCGTCCACGAAAAACGACTGGCCGGTGACAAAGGCAACATTTTTAGCCACGGCCTGCCGGAAAAGATCGGCGGCATCCATGTCCCCGGGGATTTGCACGAAAATGAAAAAACCGCCCCGGGGCCGATTCCAAGTTACCTCGTGCGGGAAATAGCGTTCCATCTGCGCCAGCATAAAATCCCGTTTGGATCGATAAAATTTGATGTTGTCCTGAATTTGTTTGTCCAGAAGTCCCTGGCGGATGAATTCCAGCAGGATATACTGGGCCGGCGTGTTGGTGGCGGCATCGGCAAACTGCTTGGCCACCACCATCTGGCGAATGGCGCCGGAATCTCCGGCCGCCCAGCCCAATCGCAACCCCGGGACAAAGGTTTTGGACAAAGAACGCAGATGAATCACCCGTCCGCTGCGGTCCAAGGATTTAAGCGAGGGCAGGGGGGCGCCCTCAAATCGCAGCTCGCCGTAAGGATCATCTTCAAAAATAACCAGGTCATGGGTTTCGGCCAGCCGCACAAGCTGTCGGCGTCTTTCAAGGTTGAGGGTTACCCCGGTGGGATTTTGGAAATTGGGGATAACATAAACCCCTTTGAGGCGTTTGCCGGCCGCTTTCAGCCGCGTGGCCTCCAGGCGCAGGCGGTCTACGTTCAATCCGTCATCATCCACCGGTATACCGATAACCTTGCCACTGCGTGACCGGACCGCGCCCGGTCCGCCAAAATAGGTCGGCAATCCAACGAAAACCACATCTTCGCGGTCGATGAAAACCTGGGCCGCCAGATGCATACCCTGGGCCGATCCATGGGTAATGATCAGGCTGTCGGGATCAACATCTGCCATCCCCTCGGTTTTCATCCGGTCTGCCAGCACCTCTCTGAGTTCGGCCAGGCCCTCGGTGGAGCCGTACTGAAACAGCCGGGCGCCGTGGTGGGTGATCAGTTTGTCAAAGATCCGGCGAATGGCTTTAAGGGGGAATTTTGCCGGATCGGGCCAGCCGCCGGCCAGGGAACGCACCTCGGGTTTGGCAACCAGGGCGCAGATGTCACGAATGGCAGACGGCTGGGCGCACAAAGCCTCGCGGCTGTAAAGATGAGTCAAAGGATCATTGCTCATTTTTGGTTTCCTCCCATTTATTTGTGAAGATTCCAGGCACAAACCACGTCAACACCGGATTTTACCAGTGCATCGGCGGTGCGGTTCAACGCATCGTGCTTATCCAGGTAGCTGCGCTCGAGGGCATCCATTAAACCCTGGGACACAATCTCCTCTTTCGACAGAAAGTATTCCAGGATGTCGCTGGGGTGTTCCCGGGCGCCGTCAATCTCGGGATCACCGCCTTCGTGTTTAGCGGCGATGTTGGGTACTTCCTGGGCCACCTCGACCAGTTCATTGCGACGGTTATAAGGTTGAATAACGATTGACTTCTGGGTTTCAGTGATGTGGTGCTCAAAACGCACCACCTTTTCCAACCCGAGGGACTTGCGTATCTTAGCCGCATGGCGCAGCGTATAGTTATCGGCCGAGTTGGACAGATTGAAGCCGACCAGGGAAGTGGTGCCGTCCTCGCGGGCAAACAGGCGGGCGGTCATTAATGTCCACAGGATGGCCAAAGGATTGTCATTTCCCATGTAAACCGAAATCTTAAACTCGTTATCCACACCCAGTTTGTGCAGTATATACCCGGCCAGGACCGTGCCGGCATTGATGTTTAATACCTGGCGCACCCCGTAAGTGGTGTAATAATAAAGATACTCATCAATCCATTTGTAGGGATGGGTCGTTGGGCTGGCCGATCCCGCCGAAATAACCGGTAATGGGTTTCCGGGCCCCCGAGATGGATATTGGATCCATCGGTGCCCTTGGTGTCGAGGGTTTCGACGTAGGTGGCGCCCACCACCTGCACGCCGGCGGCGGTGGCCAGGATATCGCCGTTGTCTTCGGCCTGCTCTTTCATGTTGCGCACCCGGATGTAGCGGGCGGGCATCAACTCTTTGTTTGCAATTGATTGTTTGGCTTCGGCAATCAGCCAGGGAAAAAACTGCAAGGCACTGATTTCCAGGGTCACCGCATTATCCCGGTTGATCGTGGCCGCGGCCTCCCGATCGCCCAAAACCCGATCATAATAATCAGCCATGGAGACAAAAGCCCCTTTGTCGCGCTGTTCGGTCAACCATTCAATGTCGGCGGCATAGGGAGAATTCATCTCTTTTAATCGGGCCATGAGGTTGTCAAAATTGCGCGCCTCGGCCGCCTTGCGGTTGATTTCTTCCGGTCCGCCGTACTTTTCGACGATCTCAAGGATCCGGCCGACGGATTCATTCGCGGGGTCGGTTAACATATCATTGACTTCCTGCAGACGTTCAGCGGATATCTTCAATAAATTTCTTAAATCGCTCATGGCTTCATTCCTCTATTTTTTTATCAGCTTTAGGAATTTTTCTTCTTCGCCGGCGATCATGTTGTAGCAATGTTCGGCTTCGGGAAACTGTCCGCCCCTGACTTCAGCGGCATAGTCCTTCATGGCCTTGGTGACCATTTCAGCCACATTGCAGTATTTTTTGACAAACTTGGGGGTGAAGGCCTGGAACTGGCCGATGGTATCGGAGACGATTAATAGCTGGCCGTCGCAATGGGGCCCGGCACCGATGGACAGAACCGGAATATTCAGGGTCGCGGTGATGTATTTGCCCACTTCCGGCGGAATGGCTTCCAACAGAATCATCTGGGCACCGGCTTCCTGAACCGCCAGGGCGTCTTCCACCACCAGTTTCGCTGTTTCAGCCGTGCGGCCCTGGGCTTTGTGCCCGCCCAGTTGGCCCGAAGACTGGGGGGTGAGACCGATGTGACCCATCACAACGATTCCGGCCTCAACGATGGCTTTAATCTGGGGCGCGATGCGCACCCCGCCCTCAAGTTTAATGGCGTCGCAGTCAGCTTCCTTTAAGAAACGGCCGGAATTTTCGACGGCTTTTTCAAGGGAAGACTGGTAGCTCATAAACGGCATGTCACCGATGACAAAGGTGTTCGGCGCGCCGCGGCAAACCGCATCGGCATGATAGATCATCTGATCCATCACCACCGGGATGGTTCCCTTGTAGCCATAGACACACATTCCCAGAGAATCTCCCACTAGAAGCATGTCCAGCCCGGCATCTTCGGCAAACTGGGCCGTGGGGAAATCGTAGGCTGTCAGGAAGGTGATCTTGTCACCTTTTTTCTTCATTTCATAAAAATCAAGCACACTTTTTTTCTGGGCCATGATGGGTTCTCCTTTTGTAAACGTTCAGGGGTTCAAAGGTTCAGGGTTCAAGGTTCCATTCTCGTCCCTGGAATGCATTTGGGATGAGTATTTACGACAAAAGCGTCAACCTCGTCAGGTCTAATCCAGAATTTGGAGCCAAATTGGCTATTATTTGGGGAAATGAGCATTTTTAACGCGGACTTCGGATCTTTAATGCCTTCTTTGTCCTTAACCCTGAACGCTGAACCCTGAACCTGTGAACGGTTCCCTCCTTTTTGCATATGTCATTCTTCTTCAGCTTCATCCAATGGATAGCCGGTGTCGTTTTTTATTTCGGAAAAAACCAGGAACGTCTCTGTCTTTCCGACCCCCGGCATGGAGGCGATGCGCTCTTTGACGAGGATGCCCAGCTGTTTGAGATTTTTAGCGACCACGTGAAGAATATAATCGAAGCGACCGGTGACATGATAACAGACCAGAATATTGGGGATGGCTTTTACGGCCTCTTCAAAGGGCCGGATGGTTTGGGTGGAATGCTGGCCAAGGGAGACCGAGATCATGGCCTGCACGGTTAGCCCCAGTTTTTCAGGGTTGATAACGGCTTTAAAACCGATGAAGTAGCCGCGTTCCTCCAGCCGGCGCACCCGTTCCAGCATGGTGGACGGGGCCACGCCCAGGTCCCGGGCCAGATCGGTATTTTTAACCCTGGCGTCCAGCTGTAAGGCCTTCAGTATTTTTCGATCAAGGTTATCCATTTCTATTGGATTAAATTCGTTATAAAACATAAATATATGAATTAAATTCGTATGTCAAGTAAATTATCCGAATTTTATTTGATTCTGGGATTTAATGTTTTATAAAACATTTTGACATAGCCCGGAATAATATCTACAAATGGATATGAAGCCGGAAAAGAAAACCACCAAACAGGTGCTGGAAGAAGCCTTAAAGGATCAAAAGCGCACCCCCTTGTATAACCCTAAAGCCCTGGACGAGCTCAAGCAGGTTTTCAATAAATGGCAGCAGGAAAGCGTGCAGCCGGCGGATCGGGAAAACTGGCAGACCATCCCCCAGATGGTGCTGGGATCCGGCACTCCCCGGGACCTGCTTTATACGCCTTTAAGTAATCCGAACTTCGATTATGGCACCGATCTGGGCAATTCCGGCCAGCCGCCCTTTACCCGCGGTGTGCATGCCAACATGTACCGGGGACGGTCCTTTACCCGGCGGCAGCTGGCCGGCTACGGCGGACCCGAAGATACCAACGAGCGTATCAAATTCCTGCTGGACCATGGCGCCACCGGAATTTCCATTATCTTTGATTTGCCCACCATCCAGATGTACGACTCCGACGACCCGGTTTCCACCGGGCAGGTGGGCATGTCCGGCGTGGCCATTGATTCGGTGGAGGACATGGACCTGCTGTTTAAAGACATCGCCCTGGACGAGGTCACGGTGTCCCTGGTTTCTCACTACCCGTCCAACTCGGCCATATTGTTTCCCATGTACCTGGCCCTGGCCAAACGGCGCGGCATCCCCTGGGACAAGCTCAAAGGCAGCATCCAGAACGACATAACCTTAGAGGAGGTTGTACGCAGCGGACCGGAGTACATTCCCCCGCAGGACTGTTTCCGGATCCAATGCGACAACATCGAGTTTATCCGCAAAGAGGTGCCGCTGTGGAACTTTATGACCATTAACGGTTATAACCTGCGTGAATTCGGGACCTCCGCCGTTACCGAAATGGCCGTGGCTCTGGCCAACGCCATTGAAACCCTGGAAACCCTCCAGGATCGCGGCCACGATGCCGACTGGCTGGGCCGCCGGCTGGCTTTTTTCTGGTCCATCGGAAACGATTTTTTTGAAGAAGCGGCTCGCATCCGGGCCGTGCGTCGGCTCTGGCACCGTATCATGAAACACCGCTTCGGGGCCGAGGATCCCCGGTCCACCTGGATGCGCTGCCACGTTCAGACGTCCGGGGTCTCCTTAACCCGCCAGGAACCATTGAACAACGTGGTGCGGGCCGGCTATCATGCCCTGGCCGCGGTGCTGGGAGGGGTGCAGTCCCTGCATGTGGACTCCTTTGACGAGGCCTATTCGGTGCCCACCGAGGAGGCCGCCCTGCTTTCCCTGCGCACCCAGCAAATCCTGCAGGAGGAGACCGGTGTCACCCAGGTGGCGGACCCACTGGGCGGATCCTTTTACGTGGAAGCTCTCACCGACGAGATGGAAGGACGCATTCTGGGCGAACTGGACGAGATCGAAACCCTGGGCGGCTATGTGGCCACCATAAAAGATGGCTGGATCCATCGAAAAATTTCAAATTATTTCCGCAAAGAACGCGAGCTGGTGGAAAGTGGCCAGACCCGGGTGGTGGCCGAAAATGTTTACCAGTCCAAAGCCGAGCTGCCGCCGATCAACGTCTTTCGCTATCCAGAGGGTGCGAGCCAGAGGCAAAAGCGGCGTCTGGAGCAGCTCAGGAAAAGCCGGGATAATCAGAAAGTCAGCGCGGCTTTGGCTCAACTGGAAGAGGCCTGCCGCAGCAGAACCAACATTCTGCCCCTGGCGGTGGCCTGTGCCGATGTGGGCTGCAGCGAAGGGGAGCTGTTTGCCGTATTTAAAAAAGCCTTCGGTCTCTGGAAGCCGCCGGCGTTGTGGTAAGTTTTTAAGCCGAAAAAGCCGGCTTAAAAACTTATGTTTTCTTTTAATTATAGTGTTTAATTTTGGAGTGGGAGCGGCTTTCAGCCGCGATATTTTCCATTGAGCAAACACAATCGCGGCTAGAAGCCGCTCCCACAGCCTATAAATGATCCATTTAATATTACCGACTATCGCATATATACAAATACGGAAAAGATATGAACCGTAAAGTTAAAGTACTGTTGGCCAAACTGGGCTTGGATGTTCATAACCGGGGCCTGGTTACCGTGGCCATGGAGTTGCGCGATGAAGGAATGGAGGTGATCTATCTGGGCAATTGCCTGCCCGATGAGATCATCGCCACCGCCATACAGGAGCAGGTCGATGTCATCGGGGTGAGTTCCCTGGGGGGCGCCCATTTGAGTCTGGGAAGCCTGCTGATGCAAAAAGCCGAACAAAAGGGTTTCAAAGATGAACTGGTATTTTTAATCGGGGGTGTTTTTTCTCCGGAGGATGCCGAAGAACTTTCGAATATTGGTTTCGATGGTGTCTACCCGCCGGGCTCCTCCCGGGCAACCATTGTCAGTGGGCTGAAAGCGGCCCTGTCGAAAAAGCAAGCAGTTGATAGCTCATAGTTCATAGCTGATAGTCTGAAGGATTGTATCCTTTTTACTATGAGCTATGAACTCTAGGCTATGAGCTTTTTGTCTGGCTTAAAACGCAAAAAGTGGGAGATTGATCATGCAACAGTGGCCGCCGGTCTATGACGCCGGCTATCACCCCCAACCCGATTCGCCATACTGGTTTGCCGAAATTGAAACCATGGATCCGGAGCAACGGGAGCAAACCATTATATTGCCCAAGCTTCAGCAGCAGTTGAAATATGCCTATGCCCACTCCGGGCTTTATCGTAAAAAATGGGATGCGAGCCGGGGTGAAACCGGAAGATATCCGCTCGCTGGATGATTTTGAGGCCATTCCGATTCTGACCAAAGACGATCTGCGCGCCGATCAGGCCGAACATCCCCCCTTTGGCAGTAACCTGTGCGTTTCTTACAATGAAATGGCCCGGGTGCACGGCACGTCGGGCACCACCGGCAACCCACTGCCTTTGGCGTCAGCAAGGGCGATATCCAGCGTATCGCTGAAACCCACGCCCGGGTCATGTGGGCCATGGGTGTGCGCCCCGATGATATCGTCTTTATCGGTTCATTTTTCAGCCTTTACTGGGGCAGCTGGGGGACCATGCTGGGCACCGAGCGTCTGGGGGCGACGGCTTTTCCTTTCGGGGCCGGCGTTCCCGGACAATCCGAACGGGCCATCGAGTGGATGGTCAATGTGAAACCCACGGTGTTTTACGGTACACCGTCCTACAGCCTGTACATCGCCGAAAAGGCCAAGGCCATGGGATACGACCCGGCCAAGGATTTTAATTTCCGAATCCTCTTTTTTTCCGGGGAGCCCGGCGCGGGCGTGCCGTCGACCCGCAAGCGCATCGAGGAAACCTACGGTGCCGTCTGCCTGGACTCCGGATCCACCGGCGAAATGGCACCCTGGATGACCGATGGTGAGTGCTCCCAGCGCCAGGGTATGCACCTGTGGCAGGACGTGGTTTATGCCGAACTTGTGGACCCGGAAACCAAAAAGCGGGTGCCCTACGGAGAGGAAGGGGTGACGGTTTACACCCATCTGGAGCGCAACTCTCAGCCCATGATCCGTTTCTGGGCCGGTGATTTAAGTCGCTGGGTGATTGATCCCTGTCCCTGCGGCCGCACCTACCCGCGATTCCCCCAGGGCATTTACGGTCGGGCCGACGACATGTTCATCGTGCGCGGTGAAAATGTTTACCCCAGCGCCATTGAAAACGTGATCCGGGGCATCGACGGCTTTTCCGATGAGTTTCGCATCATCATTACCCGGGAAAAGACCATGGACGAACTCATCGTGCAGGCTGAGACGCTGCCTGAGGTGCCAGCCGATCAGATTCCGGTATTGCAGGAAGATCTGGCAAACCGCCTTAAGGCCAAAGGGCTGCGCACCATTGTGAAGATGATGGCACCCGGCTCCCTGGAGCGCACCGAGTTTAAAGCCAAGCGCATTGTTGACGAGCGCAATCTTTACGATGAGATCACGAACAAGGCTTAAAACTCGATGTTTTTCGGTGTGCGGGGAAAGGGAATGACATCGCGGATGTTGCTGATGCCGGTGACCAGCATGAGCAATCGCTCAAAGCCCATCCCGAAACCGCTGTGGGGCACACTGCCATACTTGCGGGCTTCCAGGTACCACCAATACGTCTCTTTATCCATTCCGGTTTCATCCATGCGGGTTTCCAGCACTTCCAGGCGCTCCTCGCGCTGACTGCCGCCGATGATTTCTCCGATGTTGGGCACCAGGACGTCCATGGCGGCCACGGTTTCATTGTCGTCATTGAGGCGCATGTAAAAGGGCTTAATGGTTTTGGGATAGTCATAAACAATGACGGGCTTTTTAAAATGCTGTTCGGTTAAAAACCGTTCATGCTCGGTCTGCAGGTCTTTACCGAACCCGATTTCGTACTCAAACTTTTGCCCGGATTTTTTCAAAATTTCCATTGCGTCGCGGTAAGGCAGGCGAACATAGTCTGAAGTTGCGGTATTTTCCAGGGTCGCCATCAGGCTTTTATCCACCCATTTGGCAAACAGCTCGAAGTCCTCGGCACATTCTTCCATGACATAGGCGGTCAGGTATTTGATCAGTTCTTCGCCCAGATCCATGTTGCTTTCCAGGTCGCAAAAGGCCATTTCAGGCTCGATCATCCAGAATTCGGTCGCGTGGCGGCGGGTGTTTGAATTTTCAGCTCTGAAGGTCGGCCCGAAGGTGTAGACATCACCCAGGGCCAGGCAAAACATCTCGGCCGAAAGCTGACCGGAGACGGTCAGATTGGCTTCTTTACCGAAAAAATCCTGCCGGTAGTCAGTCCTGCCGTCTTTTTGGGGGAGATTCTCAAGGTCAAGGGCCGTCACTTTAAATAGCTCGCCGGCACCCTCGCAATCCGATCCGGTAAGAATGGGGGTGTGGACATATCGAAAGCCTTTGTCCCTGAAAAATTTGTGGATGGCATAGGACATTTCAGACCGTATGCGGAAGGCGGCCCCATATTTGTTGGTTCGGGGCCTGATATGGGCAACGCTACGCAGAAATTCGTCGCTGTGGCGCTTTTTCTGCAGGGCATAGGTGTCCGGCGCCAGGCTGATGATGTCAACATGATCGGCCGTAATTTCCCATTTCTGGCCGCCGCCCTGGGATTCCACTAGTTTGCCTTTGACCGTCACCGCAGAACCAGTGGTCAATTTTTTTATGTCTTCATAATTGGCCAACAAGTCATCGGCAATCACCTGTATGTTTTTCAAACATGAGCCGTCGTTGATTTCAAGAAAAGAGAACCCTTTTGAGTCCCGGCGGGTTCTGACCCAGCCTTTTATCAGCACTTTTTCCAGGGCTGCTTCTGATTTCAGCAGTTTAAGAATTTTTGTTCGTTCCATGGAAGATCCTCTATTTTTGAAATAGCTTCTGGTTAATTGCTAGTATATCCATCTATCTGGAGGTATCAAGCAAAATTATTGTGTACCTAAAGATAAAGAAAATTGGGAATAAACTCGTATTTGATCGGGTGAAAAGTATTTCTTCAGTGAGTGTGAATCATGGAAAGTAATCAAAGCAAGAAATTTATACGGCAGGCACCACCAACGGGCAGCTTAAAAATTTACTAAGAGTAGTTGAATGCTGGATGAGACGGAATCTATTTTATTAGACAGCTCTATGATCATAACGCCCACCGTCAGAGCAATCATGACCCCGACCATCATTACTTTGGGAGCCTGCGGGGTGAGGCGAATCACCGCTGCGATTGCAGAGATCCCCACCATCGCGGCGATCAATGCCGCCGGTGCCATTATATAGGGAATGTCATTGGCTAGCCAGGTTAAAGTCTGCATTTTCTTTTCTCTTGTAACGATTAATGATGATTGTCGGGTATTAAATGAAGATATTCATCAAAGCCGACAATGCAACCCGGGCCTTTAATATAGTTCATCTTTCAGGCTGGACGAGAGTTTATATTATAACTTACTGTAATTATTTAAATTATAGTGATACCTGGTCAATTGTTCGGTAATCGATTCCGGGGGATATGAACTCTGAATAGCGATGATTCGGTATGATGATCCGGTCTGGTTTCAGTTCAGCGCGCTTGAGCATCCTTGAGTGGGTTGAAATTCGACTGAAATCATATACATACTACATGTTGTGTGTTAAGCGAATAATGCCACCACATGTACATAAATTATCTGATTTAAACTTGGATGGCACTTTTTCTAAAAAGTCATGACCTTGAATTCATTTTTTGAAATTTTGACTGTACAAACATGAAAGCAGCTGGTATGGGTCCGGGCTTCTATTAATAAATTGTTGAAAATTACCGGGAGTAAACACAGCAAAATACATGACTGAAAAATCCACAGAGAACCAAAAACCCTTCTCTGATAAAATAACCGGCATTTTGAATTACAGCGCTCTGAACCTGGCCCTGGCCATCGGATATCGAACCGGTCTATTTGATGTCATGGACACCTTTGACACCCCCCAGACCCTAAAGGCGATCGCGGACAAAGCCGACTTGAATCCGCGCTACATCAAAGAATGGCTGGGCGTCATGGTCAGCGGTGAAATAGTGGAAATTTCGACCGGCGAAGGCGGCGATAATCGTTTTTATCTGCCGAAACCACACGGAGACTTCATTACACGACGGGCCGGAAATTCTAATCTGGGGGTCTACACCCAGGAAATACCGTTGTTGACATCCTGTGCCATGGAAGCCGTAATTGAGGGATTTACCAGCGGAAACGGCGTCACCTATGATCACTATCCTCAATTTCAGGCCTTCATGTCCCAGCTGGCCGATGCCAAACACCGCCAGGTTCTGGTAGACAAGTTTTTACCGGCTGTTGACGACGGCCGGATCATCGGGCGCCTGCAATCCGGTATTCGCGTCTGTGACCTGGGTTGCGCTGAAGGCGTGGCACTGGTGTTGATGGCCAAAGCCTTTCCCAATAGCAGATTTGTGGGGATCGATATATCCCGGGAGGCCATCGAAACCGCGCGAAGCGAGGCATCGAGACAACAGCTTGCCAACCTGGAATTTGTCATGCTGGATGCCGCCACGCTTAAAGACCGTCGAGAATTTATAGATGCCTTTGACTATGTCACGGCTTTTGATGCCGTTCATGACCAAACCCGGCCTTTGGATGTCCTTCTCGGGAATCCATCATATCCTGGTACCGGGCGGCATGTTTTCAATGGTGGATATTGCCGCCCGATCGGATCTGGCGGACAATCTGGACCATCCCATGGGGCCGTTTTTGTACACGGTGAGCCTGATGCACTGCATGCCGGTGGGCCTAGTGGACGGAGGCACCGGTCTGGGAATGATGTGGGGACGGGAAAAGGCGGTCGAAATGCTTAAAAAAGCCGGCTTTCAGCAGATACAGGTGCTGGAGATGCCGGAGGATCCTTTCAATCTGCATTATTTTAGTCATAAATGATTGAGAAGTACGAGTACGATTCAGTCCAGATTTGCTTTAACATCCGTCGGACTTTATCCTGATATTTGCCTGTAGCAGCAGTGTTCTCATTGATTCATCAATATCGATTCAAAGCACTTCTTCCGGTGTCTCAATGCGTTTGATTCCCAGATCTGCAAGTCGATTGATATGCTTCTTATCAAATGAAGCCAGGTATGAAATATGATTTCTTCTGGCACTCACTCCGATCAGGGCATCTGTGAAATCAACATTTTTATCAACATAAACAGCGAGTGCGTCTGGTACGATTTCGCCGTTAACAACATCAATGCCGGGTGTCCGATACAAATTGTTCATTTTGTCTGAGATCTCTTTTTTGTCAAGACCGTAAAAGGAGTCCAAAACCCACACCATTTCACAAATGACGATCAAATCCGTCACTAACAGCAACGAGCCATCTTTGGCCGCCTGGACCATTCTTTTTGCTTTTGACGCTTGTTCCGGGATATCATCCAGGTAAAAGCGCAGGAGAAAATTCGTATCGAAAAACACCTTTTCCATGTTCAAAATTCTCTTTTTGCCATCTTTTTTCTAACCGCTTTCCTAATTTTCTCAAGGCCCGGGGATTTTCTGCGTCCTTTCAGAAAACCGAAATCCGTTAGCATGTCCCTGCTGGCCGGTCTTAAAAAAATACCGCCGGTCCTATCCTCATAAATGATTTTATCACCGGGCTTGAGTTTCATTTTGGCCCTAATTTCGGCCGGAATGGTAACCTGGCCCTTGGGTGTTATGGTATAGGCTTTCATTTTTCCTCCACAAGAAAGTATTACTTTTTCTATATAATAGTAATAATATTGTATCGTGTCAAATAGAATTAATAAAAATTCATCGTATTTTCATAAATTGACCGTAATATAATATCCCTGATCCTCTCTCTGCAATAGCAGCACTATCGAATTTTTGTTGCGGAATTTGATGATGGCTTTCTTAAAATCCTCACTGTTTTCGATTGAATAATCATCTATCTGCCGAATCACGTCTCCCGGCCGGGCGCCGATGCCGGCGAGGTAAGAGTTCTTTTTTATGTCGGAGATCATCACGCCCTCTCCGGCGCTGATTTGATATCGCCGACGTTTTTTCCGGGTTAAATCTTCTACCTTGATCCCCAGGATCCGATATGCCAGATCGTCAGCCAGAGCGATGGGAAACACCTTTGTTTTTACTACTGCCGTTTTCTTTTTGCCGTTGCGCCAAAACTTGGCTTCCAGTGTGTTGCCGGCTGCCAGGCTTTTGGCGACCGACTGATAATCACCGACGGAATTAATTTTTTTGTTGCCGATTGAAAAAATAATATCGCTTTCCTGCAGTCCGGCTTTTTGGGCCGGACTTTTAGGCTCCACCGATGTTACCATGACGCCCTTTTTAACCGGAATTTTCAGGTACCGGGCCAGTTTCTCATCGATGTTTTGAACCGTGACGCCGATCCAGGCCTGAATGACTTCGCCATATTGAATCAGGTCGGAGATAATTTTGCGGGCTTTGCTGATGGGAATCGCAAACCCGATTCCCTGGGCCTTGGCATAGATGGCGGTATTGATGCCGATCAGATCTCCGTTGATGTTCAAAAGCGGCCCGCCGCTGTTGCCCGGGTTAATGGAGGCATCGATCTGGATGAAGTCGTGATACACGCGGTCTTCAGCACGGATACTGCGGTTTAAGGCGCTGATGACCCCGGTTGTTACGGTGTGAGAAAATCCAAAGGGGTTTCCGATCGCGATGACGGTTTCGCCGATCATCAGATCATCACTACTGCCCATTTTAATGGCGGGCAGATCCTGCTCGAAATCAATTTTTAACACCGCCAGATCGGAATCAGGGTCCGTACCCACAATTTTGGCTTCGAACTCGCGTTCATCCTCCAGGACCACCTTAATGGTGCCGGTTTTCTGAATGACGTGGGCATTGGTTAGAATAAGACCCTTTTTGCCGTCAATAATCACGCCGGACCCCAGACTGGTATACTTCCGTCGGCGTTCAAACCGCGGGTCGAAAAAGTCCTTGAAAAATTCTTCGAAAAAAGGATTAAAACCGAATCCTGAAAATGGACTGGTCCGCTTGCGAACCTGGACAGCAGAGCTTATATTTACCACTGCCGGACTGGTTTTGCGTACCGCCCTTACAACAGCGGTTTCCCGACTAAATTCATGGGCAAAACCGGCCGGAGGTTCCCACAGCAATAGAAAAGCAATTAGAAAACTGGACAGAATAAGCTGGATTCGAATTTCAGAAAGATGTCGTTTTGCTTGCATGGCTTTCCTTTGACGGGTGGGTGATAAACGTAATTGAGGATCGACAAATTCATCTGATTAATGATAATCACCAATAAACCCGTCGCAACTTAAAAAAATACGGGTCTATTACTCAAAGAAAGGCTATATTCATGTTGGGTTTCTCCGCCTTGCGGATCAACCCAACCTACGACTAAAATTTGCACCAGTGCTACAAATATAGGCCGAGCAGTATGAATATTGATATGACCCATCACACTCTTGACGAAATACTGCCTTTTGTCGAAAGACCGAGCCGCTATCTGGGTTCGGAAATTAATACCATCAAAAAAGATCTCAACCGGGCGAAGCTTCGTTTTGCATTGGTGTTTCCGGACCTCTATGAAATCGGCACCTCCCATTTCGGCATGCAGATACTTTACAACATTCTGAATGCCCATCCGGACATTGCGGCCGAAAGGGTTTTTGCGCCCGCAGTGGACATGGAAGCCCAGCTTAGAAACACCGGCCGGCCCATCTTTTCTCTGGAGTCCCATGAGCCGGTCAACCATTTTGATATTGTCGGCTTCAGCCTTTTGTATGAGCTGAACTACACCAATGTCCTCACCATTCTCGATCTGGCCGGCATTCCCTTTCTGGCTTCGCAAAGGGATACGGCTCATCCATTGATTATTGCCGGCGGGCCCTGTACCTGCAACCCGGAGCCGGTAGCGGAATTCTTTGATGCCATGGTTGTGGGTGACGGCGAAAACATCATTATGCAAATGGCAGAAGCCTGGCTGAACTGGAAAAAAGACACCGCTGGCGGCAGGGAATCTCTTTTAAAAATATGGTCGCAAATCGAAGGGGTCTATATTCCTTCTTTTTTCGAGGCCGGCTTTGATAACAACGGCTTTCAAACCGTAACTCCCCGGTTTCCAGACTATACCACAAGTCCAGCGCGCCATTGTCGGCGATCTGGACAGCATCCCTTTCCCTGCAGAACCCGTTATAGCCTATGGCCGGCCGGTCCACGACCGGCTGCGACTGGAAGTTTCCCGAGGCTGCACCCGGGGCTGCCGGTTTTGCCAGGCCGGTATGATTTATCGTCCGGTGCGTGAGCGCTCACCGGAACAATTAATGTCATTGGCTGCCAGATCAATCGCCGCCACGGGTTATGAAGATATATCATTACTGTCTTTGAGCACCGGTGATTACGGCTGTATCGCCCCGCTGATTGAACAGCTGATGGTCAGCTTTGAATCTGATAATATCGCGGTTTCGCTGCCTTCGCTGCGTGCCGGAACTCTGACCCCGGAACTGATGAAGCTGATTAAAAAGGTTCGCAAAACCGGTTTTACCATTGCGCCGGAAGCCGGCAGTCAAAGATTGCGGGATGTGATCAATAAAAATATCAGTGAAGACGAAATTGTTAAAACCGTTCAAAACGCCTTTGACCTGGGCTGGCAGGTGATCAAGCTTTATTTTATGATCGGGCTTCCCACCGAAACCGATGAGGACCTGGGGGCGTTGGTGGATCTGGTGAAAAAACTGCGAAAAATCAAAAGTCCCCAAGGGCCGCTGGGGCAAGATCAATGTCAGTGTCGCGACCTTCATTCCCAAGGCTCACACCCCCTTCCAATGGGCCGGGCCAGCTCTCACTGGCAGAATCAAGGTCAAAAATCAACTGGCTACATCATCAATTGCGGCTGCCCGGAATTCAGTTCAAATGGCAAAACCCGGAGGTCAGCTGGCTGGAAGGTCTCTGGGCCCGGGGGGATCGACGGCTGAGCCGCCTGCTGATTGCCGCCTATAATAAAGGATGCAAGTTTGACGGCTGGAGCGACCAGTTTAACTACCCGGCCTGGGAGGCGGCAATGGCACGAGACCGGTGTCGACCCTGATTTTTTTATTGTCAGGAGACGGGAGATCAACGAACCATTGCCCTGGGACCATATCGACAGCCGGGTCGATAAATCCTTTTTAAGTCAGGAATGGGAAAATGCTTTAGAAAACAAATTAACAGGCGATTGCCGCCTGGAGGATTGCAACCAGTGCGGTGTCTGCGATTTTGAACAAATCGATGTCAGAACCTATCAGGCCTTTAAAAAAGAACTCGTCCGCTATTCCGGTGTCGGGCTGGACAAAGACGCACCGTTTAAAAAACTGAACGTCTATTACTCCAAACTGGATCAGGCCAAATACTTCGGTCACCTTGAGCTGGTCAATATTTTTCTGCGGGCGCTTAAACGCGCTGAAATACCCTTAAAATATTCACAGGGGTTTCATCCCCAAGCCCAAAATTTCCTTTGATGATCCCCTGCCCATCGGTATTGAAAGCCAACAGGAACACTTTACCCTGGCCGTAGCGGATTTTGTCAAACCGGATGCCGTTCTTCAAGGACTAAACTCTCATCTTCCGGAAGGTCTGATCATTCATGACTGCCATCTGGCGCCCCTTAAATCCGGAGCCCATACGGCCAAATCAAGTGCCTATCAGATTTCAATTCCCGGGCACGATTTTGACACGCAGAAATTAGCATCCTTTAGCAACAGTTCCGAGGCCACCATTACCCTTACGAATCGAAAAGGAAAGTTGAAAAAGATAGATTTAAAGGATATGGTAGTAAATATCAAATTGTCCGATTCAACGCATTTGCAGATGACGCTAAAATCAGAACCGGGCAAGACAATAAGGCCCGGTGAGGTGTTGCGCCATGTTTTCGATCT
>PVMK01181365.1_pt1 | contig 31617 bp, 22 predicted proteins | sample 1853481 | NCBI WGS metagenome assembly PVMK01 (sample SAMN08533507, study PRJNA380276) | Marine sediment metagenome, whole genome shotgun sequencing project.
GATATGTTAAAGGTGTCCGCACTCAGCCGCTTCGCCGCAATCTCAAAAGAGGTTCGAGTTCTGGTGCTGGGCTCATAGAATAAATGGACTACAGTCCTGCCCCGCAAGGTGGGGACCTTCTTGATGGGTCGGGTGGAGATTTCCTTGAAAGTCTCCGAGGTCTCAAGGATCAGGTTGATTTCCTCAGGCTCTAGTTGTTTGATACCGAGTAAATCTTTCTTGCGGAACTGCATAGATCGCTTCCCCGATGGTAGGGCGGCAATAGGAAGATGCAACCCGAGACAATGGTGACTGAATCGTGAGCAGTAGGGGGGCACCAATGTTTAACAGATTAAATTATCCCATTTGGTCCCCCTTTGCAAGACCAATTCGCATGGGGCATGGGGCATAGGGAGGAAATTTCGAATTGCGAATTGCGGATTGCGGATTTTAAAAGGCGAAATCTGCAACTAAAATTCGCCTTTTAAAATCGCATTCTGAAACCCCAAATCCCAAGCACCAAATTACAAATAAATCTCAAATTCCAATATTCAATGACCCAAACATATTTGGAATTCTCTTTTGTTAAGATGATGTGGACGTTTGGGATTTTGAATTTCGGTCATTGGAATTTGTTTGTTATTTGGGTTTTGTGATTTGTAATTTCCATCAATTCCCGCGTCTCCGTAGCTAGAACGAGGACGAGTTAAATTCTAATTCCTTAATCCCTTAATTCTTCAATCCGCAATCCGAGATCCGCATTCCGCAATCGCCCCGCCGGTGGCACACCCATCTCCACGGTCTCGCTACGGCAATTCACGAAATATGCGGGCTAGTTGCGTTAATCGAGGGGCTACTGTCTGAAGATTGATGATTTGGTATATATTATATAATAAAATTAATATAATCTGTTATTTACAACGGACCACGGACTACTGACAACGGACCCAAAAAAGGGGTTTGACTTCCTCTGAGGGCTCCTTTATTATTATGAACCCCGCAGGCGAAGAAGCTTCCTTTTTGGCAGTCAAGTTGCACTTGGGCCTGTCTTTTCTACATGTTAGAATTAATCTAAGAGAAACGGAGCCAAACAAGGCAAGGAGACACCATGGCCCCCCAACAAAGCACAAACGGTCCAGTGCTCACGGAAAACGCTTTGGTAGTTTTGAAGAAGCGTTATCTGAAAAAGAATGAGTACGACGAGGTCACAGAAACGCCGGCGGACATGTTCCGTCGGGTCGCCAACGCCGTGGCGCAGGCCGAGCTGATCTACGATCCGCAGGCCGATGTGGATGAAGTTGAGGCGCGCTTCTACGATCTGATGACCCGACTGGAGTTTGTACCAAATTCACCTACCCTGATGAATGCGGGCAGGAAGTTGGGACAGCTCTCTGCATGTTTTGTTCTACCGGTGGAGGACTCCATAGAGAGCATTTTCGAGGCCATCAAGCATACTGCCATGATTCACAAGAGTGGGGGTGGCACCGGGTTCTCTTTTTCTCGTGTGCGGCCAGAAAACGACAAAGTGCTCTCTACTCAAGGAGTATCAAGTGGTCCCCTCAGCTTTATGACAGTTTTCGACGTAGCCACCGAGACCATCAAGCAAGGTGGTACGCGGCGTGGCGCTAATATGGGTATTCTGAGGATAGATCACCCTGATGCGGAAGCGTTCATTGCGGCCAAGACCGATAACGATAAGATGAATAACTTCAACATCTCGGTGGCGATCACCGACAAATTCATGCAGGCAATGGCGGAGGGTGGGGAATACGAACTCATCAACCCCCGCACGGGCGAAAGAGTCGAAAGGCTGGCAGCCAGGGAGGTTTTCGAGAAGATCGTTGATTCTGCCTGGAGGAACGGCGAGCCGGGGGTCATTTTTCTTGACAATATAAACCGCGATAATCCTACGCCCCACGTGGGCGCAATAGAATCAACCAATCCCTGCGGCGAGCAACCGCTTCTTCCCTATGAATCCTGCAATTTGGGTTCCATCAACCTGACCAAAGTGGTGAAGAACGGCCAGGTCAGTTTTGACAAACTGAAAGAGGTTGTCTGGACAAGTGTACACTTTCTGGACAATGTAATTGATGTAAATCGTTATCCTTTACCCCAGATTGAGGAGAAAACCAAAGCCAACCGCAAAATAGGCCTGGGAGTAATGGGATTTGCCGACCTGCTGATCTCCCTTGGAATACCTTGCAATTCCGAAGAAGCCATCCAGACGTCTGAGCAGGTAATGTCTTTCATCCAGCGTGAGTCAAAGGCTGCTTCTGCAGCGCTGGCCGAGAAGAGAGGAAACTTCCCCAACTATCCTGGATCCATCTATGACGGACCAGACACGCCATACATGCGTAACGCCACCACCACCACCATCGCCCCCACCGGCACCATTAGCATCATTGCCGGCACATCCAGCGGCATCGAGCCTATTTTTGCTATTTCGTATTTGCGTAAAGTGTTAGACGGACAGGAGTTGCTGGAGGTACATCCGATTTTTCGGGAGATCTCACAAGCAAGAGGTTTCTACAGCGACGAACTGATGAAGGAGATTGCCGAGAAGGGTACTATCCAGGAGATCGAGGGGATCCCAGAGGAGGTGAAACGGCTGTTCGCCACTGCCCACGATATCAACCCGGAATGGCACATTCGTATCCAGGCGGCCTTCCAGAAATACACTGACAATGCCGTGAGCAAGACTATAAACTTCCCTCATACCGCTACCAGGGAAGATGTTCGTGAGGCCTATCTGCTGGCCTACAATCTGGGCTGCAAAGGGCTGACCATCTACCGTGACGGCAGTAGGGATCAGCAGGTGCTGAGCATCCAGCGAAAGCCCGAACCGCCCCAGGTTGCACCGCGACCTCGACCTGAGCGGACCTACGGGGTTACCCAGAGGATGAACACCGGCTGCGGCAAACTATACGTAACCCTCAACGCCGATGATCTGGGGGTTTGCGAGGTGTTCGCTCAAATGGGTAAGGCCGGCGGTTGTGCCAATTCACAGATTGAGGCCACCGGCCGTCTCATCTCGCTGGCCCTGCGGTCAGGGGTCAAACCTGAATCCATCTTGAAACAAATCATGGGCATCAGGTGTCCGTCGCCCGTCTGGCAAGAGGGCGAGATGGTGCTCAGTTGCTCCGACGCTATGGCCAAGGCACTCAATGAATACTGTCAGATCGGTTTCACCCACATGGTAGCCGAAATGGGTGCCTGCCCCGACTGTGGTGCAACAGTTGAACATGAAGGTGGCTGCATTGTCTGCCGCTCCTGCGGTTTTTCTCGGTGTGGGTAATTTCGCAAAGCGCAGAGCGCTTAACACTGCTGTTTACTCCCAACTTCTTACTGATTACTGTCTTCAGTCATGCTCCACTCCTGGAATCTTTCCCCCCAAGAAGCCATAGCCCTGCAGAAACGGTTGGCGTCTAGCGTGGTACTGAAGCCGCTGCCTGAAGAAATCACCCTGGTGGCGGGGGCAGATGTGGGCTACCCCCGTCGTCATGATAGAGCTGTGGCGGCCGTGGCCACCTACAGCTATCCAGGTCTAGAATTGAGAGAACTTGTCCGATTTCAAGGAAAGTTTTTTTATCCCTACGTTCCCGGCCTTCTCTCCTTTCGCGAAATACCGCTGCTTTTGCGAGCGTTTGAGCGTTTACGAGAGGAGCCTGATGTGGTGCTGTGTGACGGTCAGGGGACAGCCCATCCGCGCCGGTTAGGTCTTGCCAGCCATTTGGGACTGTGGCTGAATTTGCCCACGGTGGGCTGTGCCAAAACGAGATTGGTGGGAACACACGGCAGGGTGGGACCAAGACGAGGCCAGTACCGCTCGCTTTTGTATCAGGGTGATAAGGTTGGGGTGGTGTTGCGAACCAGAACCAAGGTCAAACCTCTCTATGTTTCCCCGGGCCATCTGGCAGAGGCGGAGAGCAGTCGTAAACTGGTGGAAGGTTGCTGTATACAATACCGCTTGCCGGAACCCATCCGCCGGGCCCACCTGGCTGTCCAGCGGGCAGTGCGTGGGGCATAGAGCATGGAGCATGGAGCATAGAGTTTAGTCAATTGATAGCTAGGCATTAAATAAATCAGCCCGCTTTACCGTTTAAACTCCGGAGTAAATTATCTCGATCCAACGATCGCTCTTGAAGATCCCATCGCCCCAGGTTGCCTCAAGATCGGCCAGGGGCCTGGCGGCGGCCGCCTCCTGGGCGGTTTTTCCTTCCGCTTTAAGCTTACTCAAGCGTTCATAAGCGATTCCGAGCATCTGACGGTAACGCGCTAACTGTGCCTTATCTCCCAAGGGGCCGTGCCCTGCGATAATTTTTGTATTGTCATCAGCCAGCGCTAAAACTCTGTCGACAGCTTTGATCATCCCCTTGAGGGAACCCCCATGGGTAACATCGATAAATGGATAGAAACCATTGAAAAATATGTCGCCGGCGTGGATAACATTGGCTTTCTTAAAATAGATAAAGCTGTCACCATCGGTATGGGCGTGGGGCACATGGGTGGCACGGATACTGTCGCCGTTAAGGTGGAAACTGATATCCTCTGAGAAAGTCACGACCGGTAAGCCTTCCCGGGAAACAGCTTCCCGCTTCATATTGAACGCCTCGATAAAGGAGCCAGTGCTCAGGCGCTCCCGCACATTATCGTGAGAAAAAATCAAGGTGCCTCCTTGACCCAGGTTCTCGTTTCCGCCAGTGTGGTCACCGTGGTAATGGGTATTGATCAAAAATTTGGGGAAATCACCACCAACCGATTTGATGGCCGCTACAATTTTTTCCGTTAGAGGAGCAAACTGGTCGTCAATTAAAAATGTCCCATCCTCACCGATGAACAAGCCGATATTACCGCCTTTTCCCGTAATCATGTATATCTGCTCAGTGACCGGGATAGTCATAATTTTCACTTCGGCAGATTGTCCGGTAGGCGCAAGTGAAATGAACCCTGTGATCAAAACACATAATACCGATATAATTTTACCAATCATTTTTAACCTCCTTCTGAAGTTAAATCCTGTTTAATATGAGAATAGAATGTTATCTTATACTTTTACGTGTGAAGTCTTGTTTATGAATATCGACGCGGAACTATGAATACATGTCCCAAATATTCATAAAATGCATCTTCCGAGATGCCTAAATCCAATTACCTGCAGGTGTGTTAACGTCAAAAACCATTCTGACACTAACCTGATAAGACTAACCTTCCGATTTGTCCACTCAGAATTAGGTGTCAAAACTTCATTCCTATAATCCAAGCCGAGCAAAACTGGAGATGACATCCCTTAATTCACCTTCGCTGGAATTAGGATTTGGTACAATATGTTGTGTGTCGTAAAAGTAGGTTCAACGCACTAGCTAGAGAAATTGTCTCCCTGCTTTCTGTGGTTAAGCCGGCCTCTTGTTGAGTTCCTCCAATAGCCTATCAATCAGATTATCAAAGGATCCAGTGGACATGATCAGTAGCACGTCTCCAGCTTTGGCCCCAGACGTGATGAAGGGAAGCATGGTGTCCACCTCGGGGAAATAGTGGGCCTCCACCTCGCGCTTACTGATATCTTTTACGAGCTGCGCTGCTGATAAGCGCTCTTCTGGGGCAATGCTCTGCAAGCCGGGAGGCTCCTTGATAAGCACAAGGTCGGCTGCATCGAAAACCGTGGCGTAACGCTCCTGGAAAACCTTCCTCTTGCTGGAATTGGTCCGCGGTTCGAATATAGCCCAGAGGCGGCGGCCTGCATAGAAAGGACGCAACGCCTCGAGAGTTGCCTGTACCGCAGTGGGGTGGTGGGCGTAATCATCAATAACTGTGACCCCATCTGGCTCGCCCCTTACCTCTTGGCGGCGGCGGACGCCCCTGAAAGTAGTGAGTGTCTTCTGGATAGTTCCTGGGTCCAGACCGAGTTCGTGAGCCAGGGAGACCATGGACAAGGTGTTACTCAAGTTGTGTGCTCCCGCAAGAGGGGAGTTGAAGCTCGCCTCAAACCCTTGTGGCCCGGAAACATTGAAGCGGGTAGTACCAACGCCATATTTCGCCATTTCCACCCTAATTTGTGCCGGCTCTTGCAAGCCGTAGGTAACAAGCCGACAGCGGGCCTTTCGACTCAATCGGGAGGCCCCCGGGTCGTCAGCATTGGCTATTAGGAGACCATCCGGTGGAATGCTTGTCACCAATTGAGCAAAAGCGTTTTCCACCGCTTGCAGATCTGGGAAGATATCGGCGTGATCGAACTCCACACTGGTGAGCACACATATTTGCGGTTGGTAGTGGAGAAACTTAGGTCCTTTGTCGAAAAAGGCGGTGTCATACTCATCCCCCTCCACCACGAAGTAAGGACCACGCCCAAGGAGATAGCTCTGTTGGAAATTGGCCATCAATCCACCTACCAGGCAACCCGGATCCATTCCAGCCACGGTGAGTAGCCAGACAAGTAGTGCCGCGGTAGTTGTCTTGCCGTGAGTTCCAGCTGCCACCACCGATTGATATGAGTTTAAGAAAAAGCGATGCAGGGCCTGAGGCATGGAACAGTAGTCTAGGCTTTGCTCCACAGCGGCCACCGCTTCGGGGTTGTCACCTCGGATAACGTTACCCACCACCACCAGATCAGGGGGAGGTTCGAGGTTCCCGGCCCGATACCCTTCTTTGATCTGAATGTTTCGGGAGGCAAGGAAGGTGCTCATGGGAGGGTAGACGTTTTCGTCTGAGCCCCGTACCAGGTAGCCTGCTTCCTGCAGCATCGCCGCCAGAGTGCCCATGCCGGTGCCGCAGATACCGATTAGGTGGATCGTGCGTATGTCCTGATTAGGAGGCCATTTGGTCATAGTACTAAGCTCGGTTTAGCGGGCAGCAGGCAGCGGGCAGCGGGCAGAAAGTCTTGAGCTGGGCAGAGCGACTTTTTTATTTTCAGCAGAATAAAAAGTGATATTGGACATTTGTTGTTTGTCATTATTTTCTCCGTGTCACTATATCACCGCGTCGCCGAGTCGTACAACTCCTCTTCGATCATTTCCTTTTTCGACCTGTCAGCTGCTAACTGCTCGCTGCCGGCTGATTTGACGTGACGCGTCAAATCAACCGAACTCTTCCATAACCGTGTCGTGGAGCAGTGGTCTGAAATCCTTGATCTTTTCGTTATCCCGACTGGGATGGATACGATTGGTGAGGAGAATTACCGCCATCTCTCTCTGCAAGTCAAGCCAAAAGGAGGTACCGGTGAAACCGAGATGGCCCACGGTTTCTGCCGAGAAATGGTGACCAGCGCTGGAATTCGAGGAGCCTGGGGTGTCAAACCCTAAAGCCCAGGTGCTGGCAGGATCAAGACGGGCCGGCCGCAGGAACTCGGACAACCTTTCTTTGGACCAAGGAGCCGAGGTGTTTCCGGTCGACAATGTGTCCAAAATAGCATCGAGGATACATTTGACCTCTGAGGCCGTGCCGAACAACCCAGCGTGGCCAGCCACACCGCCGACAACATAGGCATTCTCGTCGTGGACCTGCCCAGAGAGGGTTCTAGCCCTCCAGGAACAGTATTCGGTGTCAGCAAATTCGTAAGGATCTTGGACTGACCCTCGATCCAGGGGGAGGAAGGCGGGGGTGGCACAGCCTAAATGGCCGAAGAGGTTTTGCCGGGTGAAATGGTGTAGATTCTGACTGCTAATCTGTTCAAGGATCCACTCGATAAGAAGAAATCCCAAATCGCTGTAGGTAGTGGTGGTGCCCGGGGAACTGTCAAGGGGTTCCTGTAAGATTATTTGACGTAGGCTTGGTTTACGGTTTTTCAGGGGAAGGGTCTGCAAGGAAAGGTAATACGGCTTCCAAGCTGGCAGGCCAGAGCAGTGGCAGAGCAGCTGTCTGAGGGTGATTTCCTTCTTGTCCTGGGGAATGTTCGTTGAGGGCAGAAGCTCTGCGAGTGAATCATCCAGTTGAAGCTTTTCCTGGCTGACAAGACAGAGCACCGTCAAGGCAGTGGCCAGAGGTTTTGTAAGGGAGGCGAGGTCGAAACGGGTTTGGCTGGTCATGAGCCGCGGTGCTGGAAGTTCGGCTCCATTTCCCACCGCTTCACAGAAGAGGGTCTTCTTGTGACGAGCAACCAACAGTACGGCCCCAGGAAACACACCTCCGGCGACAGCTTCTAATAGCAGCTGCAGGATTTTCTTTTCCCCGCTCATGGTGTCGTGGCCGCCTGGTGATAGGTTAGTGTACCGGCTCCTGCGTCCAAAGTTGCGGGCAGGCCGAGGGGTAGGGTAAGGTTTTGCTGCCCGTGGCCAATGGGAACGCCGGAGAGTATGGGAAAGGAGGTCGAGGCAAGCCGTTCCTGGACCAATTCATTGAGTTCATCGCCTGGGCCACTTTCGGAAAAATCGCCCAGGATTAGACCGGCGATATCGCCGAAGAAACCGGTGTGGAGCAACTGGGTCAACATGCGGTCAATCCTGTATGTGGGCTCACCCCTGTCCTCCAGCAAAAGAATAGCGCCAGCAAATGATGGAAAAAAATCAGTGCCCAGCAGGTGACTGAGGGTGGTAAAATTACCGCCGAGCACTGGTCCCACACAACTCCCCGGTTTGAGGCAGAGTGCCTCAGGAAAATGCACCTGCATGGGTTCAGTAATACTCAGAGCCTTCCAGAGAGAATCCACGGTGTTTTGGTCAGCTGTGGCTAGGGTAGAAACGGTAGGGCCATGGAAGCAGACCAAGCCGGTCTGCTTGTAACAGGCGAGAAGCAGGGCGGTGATGTCACTGAATCCTACCAATGGTTTGGGAGTAGATCGTAAGAGGTCGTATGAGAGTTCTGAAAGAATACGCAGGGAGCCGTACCCGCCCCGGGCGCAAAACAGACCCCGTATTTCGGGATCTTGGACGAATTGGTTAAATCGAGAGGCACGGTATTCGTCACTTGCGGCCAAGTAGTCGGCTTGAAGGCTCTCGCTTCCCACGTCCACAACTACCTCCAAACCTATTTTCTCCAAGATGAGGCAGCCTGACTCGAGTTCGTCTACTGGACAGGGACTGGCCGGTGCCAGTACGCCTACTCGGTCTCCAGGCCTCAGTCGGGGTGGTTTGATTACAGTTGTCATAAGAAAAGGGTTTGCTCGACCTGACGTTTGTGACTACCTGAATTGGTGTGATAGTGCAAACTTCGCGGGCGTGTCTCCGCGTCTATTTCTCTTCCCCCTGATTCCGTTCAAAAATGATTCTGAGCCCTTCCAGAGTGAGGTCGTCGTCAACCAGTTCAATTTCTTCAGATTCAGCCGAAATTAAACGGGCCAAGCCGCCGGTGGCAACCACCATAGGATTGGTACCGGCCTCCTCTTTGATCCGACGCACAATACCATCCACTAGACCGGCATAACCATATACTATGCCGACGTTCATGGCACTAATGGTGTCCTTGGTGAGAACGGCTTTGGGTTTGGCGAAAATCTCCACTCTCGGCAGCTTTGAGGCTTTTTGAAAGAGTGCTTCGCAGGAGATCATAACTCCGGGACTGATGACTCCACCCAAGTATTCGCCTTTGGGGGAGACATAATCGAAGGTAGTGGCAGTGCCGAAATCGACAATAATCATACTGGTCTTATATTTTTCATAGGCAGCTACTGCATTGACAATCCGGTCGGCACCGATCTCCTTGGGATTGTCGTAGTAAATGGGCATTCCGGTGCGGATTCCCGGTCCGACAAGAAGAGGTTCAATGTCAAAGTACTTGTTGGCGAATTCGACCACGGTGTTGAGCATTGGGGGTACTACACATGAGGTCACCATCTGAGTTACGTCTTTAAATTGGACATTCTTGGCTGCAAAGAGGTTGTGCATCAGAATACCGTACTCATCGGCGGTCATGTTCTGTTCGGTGCGAATACGCCAGTCGGTAATGAGCTCAGCACCTCGGTACAAGCCCAGGACGGTATTGGTATTGCCTATGTCAATGGCCAGCAGCATAGCTTGTGGCTTCTTTAGTCTCTCGCTCTGCGCTTAGCGCTCTGCGCTTTGCGCTCATGACATTACTCGTTCAATGGTGGCCGCGGTCTCTTCGGCCAGTTCCACCACGAGATCCTGATCTTTCCCTTCAATCATTACCCTTATCACGGGCTCAGTTCCGGAAGGCCGGATGAGGAGGCGACCATCATCGCCTAGTTTTTCTTCAACCTGCTCCACGGCACGGGTAATCTCGGGGAACTCATCCAGAGGTTTACGCTCTTTGACGCGCACGTTGACCAGATGTTGGGGATAGCGATCCATAATGGCAGCCAGTTCGGACAGGGGCTTGTTTTCAGTAAGCATAACCTCCAGGAGTTGGAGGGCGGAAAGGATGCCGTCGCCAGTGGTATTGTGATCGAGAAAAATGATGTGGCCAGACTGCTCACCGCCCAGGTTAAAGCCACCAGCTCGCATTCTTTCCACCACATAACGGTCACCCACCGCAGTCCTCTCCAGACTAGCGCCCAAGGACTTGAGGGTTACCTCCAATCCCATATTGCTCATGACGGTGGTGACCAGGGTGGAGTGGTTCAGCCGCTTTTCTCTGAGCATGCGGGCCGCAAAAATCGCCATTAACTGGTCGCCGTCCACCACTGTTCCCTTTTCATCCACACAAATGAGCCGGTCCGCATCTCCATCAAAGGCAATCCCCAGCTGAGCTCCAGATTCTTTCACCAGATCAGCAGTCACCTGGGGGTAAACACTACCACAGTCGTCGTTTATGTTGTAGCCGTTCGGTTTCACACCTGTGAGTACCAGATTGGCGCCCAGTTCCTCGAAAACAGCGGGCGCAACTTTGTAAGAGGCGCCGTTGGCACAATCCACCGCAAGCTTGATGCCGTCCAGAGTGAGATCCTTAGAGAAGGTATTCTTCAAGAACACCACGTACCGGCCCACAGCATCATCCACTCGGAAGGCCTTACCCACCTCTTCGGCGGTTGGTCGAAGGTGATCAATGTTATTAGAGAAAATAAGCTCCTCGATTCTTTCCTCAATTTCATCGTCGAGCTTGAACCCGTCGCGGGAAAAAAACTTGATACCATTGTCCTGAAAAGGATTGTGCGAGGCAGAAATGACCACACCGGCATCCGCCCGCATGCTGCTGGTGATAAAGGAGATACCCGGGGTAGGCAGTGGTCCCACCAGGAGCACATCCACTCCCATGGAACAGATGCCTGAGGCTATGGCGTTTTCAATCATATAGCCTGAGAGCCGGGTATCTTTACCAATAACGATTTTGTGACGGCGCTTGTCATTTTTGAAGACGTACGCTACGCCCCGGCCCAACTGCATGGCCATTTCCGTTGTCATGGGATAGACATTGGCTACCCCTCTAATCCCGTCGGTTCCAAAGATTTTGCCCATCTTACGCCCCTGCAATTGTTCAAGTCGAGAATTAGTTGATTAGGGAATTAGGGAATTCGTTAATTAGTCAATTCGGCAACTGGAAATTCGTAAACGGTAAATGATCAACGGTAAGCAGTAAACAATTCATCTGTTTGACTAATTTTCTAATTCTCTAATTTTCTAATTAACCAACCTGACCTCTGCCTTCCTGCTGCCTACTGCGCATAGCGCAGGGAGCTAGGCGTTTATAATAGCGTCTGTCATATCAGCCAGCTGACGGCAGGTGGCAACTTCATGGGCTCGGATAATATGGGCTCCTTGGATTATGCCTGCGCAGACTGTGGCCCATGTACCAGGTTCGCGCTCGGTGACTTCCTTGTCCAGCACCTCACCAATAAAGGACTTGCGTGAAGTGCCGAGGAGGATAGGTAAGCCTAGTGTGGCCAAAGCATCCAAGTGCTTGATTAACAGCAGATTGTGGTTTACGGTCTTGCCAAAGCCAATGCCCGGGTCAACAATGATACGCTCGCGGGAGACCCCTCCGGCGCAAGCAAATTGAATGCGTTCTTCCAAGAAAGCGATGATTTCGGAAAACAGTGAACCATAGTGCGGCTCGACCTGCATGCTTCGTGGGGTGCCCTGCATGTGCATAAGAACGAGCGGAACCTTTGCAGCTGCAGCCAGTTCTACCATCTGCGGATCAAATCTCAGCCCGCTGATATCATTGATTATCGTTGCACCTACATCCAAAGCCGCCCGAGCCACTTCGGCTTTGCAGGTGTCAATGGAAATGGGAATAGAGGTGCGCTTTGCCAGTTCACTTACAACCGGGATGACCCGCCGCAGTTCTTCCTCCAAAGGTACAGGATCAGAAAATGGCCTGGTGGATTCGCCGCCGACATCCAGCAAGTCCGCCCCCTCAGAGGCGAGGAGCTCTCCCTGTTTGATGGCGTTCTCTGTTTGAAAAAAACGGTCGCCGTCGGAGAATGAATCGGGAGTGACGTTAATGGCCCCCATGAGCAGAGACCGCTCGCCCAACTCCAAGGTTTGTTTGTCGCAATGGATGGTAAAGCGTGGCCGGTTCACGCCTGGGTCTCTCCGAGCTTATCCTTGGGAAGGTCTGTTTCTTTGGCTGTAACGGGATCCCTTTGTTCCTGGGGTTCCGTTTGAGGTTGGCTGCCTCCGGTCTGGCGCCGTTCCTCCGCAACCACATCTGCGGCGGTCACAGTTCGGGTGAACTCTAGCCCCGGCTTGGTCGCCTCTATGATGGCATCGATCTCTTTGCCGTCTAGGGTTTCCTTTTCGAGGAGGGTTTCGGCAATTTTGTGGAGAAGGTCCTCATGCTCCCGGAGGATCCCTTTGGCAGTTGAATAAGCCTCGTCAACTATGCGCTGTACCTCCTCGTCAATCTTGATGGCAGTCTTCTCACTGTAGTCCCGGTGCTGGGCAATCTCTCGGCCGAGAAAGATCGCCTCCTCTTTTTGTCCAAAAGCGATTGGTCCCATGGAATCGCTCATGCCATAGACCGTTACCATCTTGCGGGCTACGGTGGTGGCTTTTTCTATATCATCACTGGCACCACTGGTCTTGTGGTTGAAGACAACCTCTTCCGCGACCCGGCCGCCCATTAGTTTTGCCAGGGTGTTTTTCATGTAGTCTTCGTCATAGGAGTACCGATCCTCGATCGGCAGAGTCAAGGTCACACCAAGGGCGCGGCCCCGCGGGATGATGCTTACCTTGTGGACTGGGTCTGTTCCGGGGAGAAACTTGGACACGAGGGCATGGCCCACCTCATGAAAGGCGGTGTTGCGCTTTTCTTTCTCACTCATAATCATGCTCTTGCGCTCAGTGCCCATCAGGACCTTATCTTTGGCCCGCTCCACGTCAATCATCTCAACCATCTCTTTGTTGAGTCGAGCTGCGAGCAATGCAGCCTCGTTTACCAAATTTTCCAAATCAGCTCCAGAAAACCCTGGGGTGCCTCGGGCCACTACGCGCAGGTCCACATCAGATGACAAAGGCGTGTGGCGGACATGAACCATGAGAATGCCCTCCCGGCCCCTCAGGTCCGGAAGTGGCACCACCACCTGGCGGTCGAAGCGGCCCGGTCTTAGCAAAGCAGGGTCCAGCACATCCGGGCGGTTTGTGGCGGAAATGAGAATTACCCCGTCATTGGACTCAAAGCCGTCCATTTCCACCAGAAGCTGATTGAGGGTTTGTTCCCGCTCGTCATGACCGCCTCCAAGACCGGCTCCTCGATGTCGTCCCACCGCGTCTATCTCATCAATAAAGATGATGCAAGGAGCGTGTTTTTTCCCCTGAACGAAGAGATCGCGCACGCGGGAGGCACCTACACCCACAAACATCTCCACGAAGTCGGAGCCGCTTATATTGAAAAACGGCACCCCGGCTTCACCGGCGATGGCTCGGGCCAGTAAGGTTTTTCCTGTACCAGGGGCTCCAACGAGCAGTACACCCTTGGGAATACGACCGCCGAGTTTGGTGAATTTCTTGGGATCTCGAAGGAATTCAATGATCTCTTCAAGCTCCGCTTTGGCCTCCTCGATGCCGGCCACATCCTCGAAGGTTACTTTGCGGGCCGAGTCAGAGACGAGGCGTGCCCGGCTTTTTCCAAATGACATTGCTTTGCCGCCACCAGCTTGCATTTGACGCATAAAAAAGATCCATACGGCAATCAGCAGGAGCATTGGGAACCAGCTGATCAGGATCGTCATGAACCAGGGCGACTCCTCTGCAGCTTTTGCTGTTATCTGTACACCCTTATCCCGTAGCACCCGGATGAGGTCGGGATCATTGGGAACGAAGGTTCGAAAAGCAGTGCCGTCTTTGTACTTGCCATAGATGTCGTTTCCCTGAATGGTTACTTGAGTCACCTCTCCGTCAGAGACGGCGGCGATAAACTCGCTGTAGCTTGTCTCCTGCTTGGTTTGGCTGGGATGGTTGAACATGTTGAAGAGCAGGATGACCATCAAGCTTATGACCAGCCAGAGTGCTAGATTTTTATAGAAAGGGCTCAATTCGTTTCTCCTCAACCCAGTATACTACATTGTCAATTTCAAGTCTGTACTACTAACATACCAAATTAGTCATTGCAAAGTAAATGTCAATGACGGTTCTTGGGTGAGTATATGGCTCTAAACAATGAAGACAAGGGGCGCTAGCCTGGATAGAATCACCATCATCTTCCCTGCGAAAGCCATGCCAAGCCGGTCTTTACTGCTTTCCAACCAACCCTTCCAGGTAGCGGAGCCGTAGCAGTCGACTGGTATCCGAAGTTAGCTTTACCCGGTCGTCCAGTCGGTGGCCAACAACCCAGATGATATGGTCCTTACTGCAAAGGATTGGAATCTGGCGACGCTGGCTTTTGGGGACCTTGGCGTCGATAAAAAAGTCCTTAAGCTTCTTGCTACCCCCCAATCCCAAAGGGCGGAAGCGGTCGCCGGGCTTACTGGACCTGAGAGTAAGGGGAAAGGAGACCCTGTCCAGGTCCATGATGGCTTCGTTCGGATCGTGACTGAATTCAACGGGCAGGTCCGAAGCTAGTAATTCAACCTCCATACTGTGATTCAGCGAGGGGAACGGGTGAAGGCCGTGATCTGAGATCCTAAAAGTAAAATCTTCGACCGTCTCGGGTCGCAAAGTTACGGTGACCCAGTCGTAGCTTTTTTCAACTTGAACCGCACCAGGGAGGTCAAGCTGGCGGTTGGCTGCAGGTGATCGGCACAATTGCAGAAGGATTTCCGTATGATGAAAACCAAATCCCCTCAGATCTCCTTTAACCTCCTGCACCACCCGTCGCAGCAAACGTTTTTGCATGGCAGGATGCGTCTCAAGCAATGGTCTGATCGGGAAACGGATTCCGCCATCCCCGTGGTTCAATGAATGCTCATCCAGCCAGGAAGTGAGATGCGACTCCCAGAAGTCCTCCTCTTCTCGAAAGATTTTACTGGTTCGCAGCAAAGTGGCATTTAAATTGCTATTGAATGCCTGCTGAAGTTGTGGCAGCAATTCCAGCCGCAAGAGATTGCGCTGGCACCACGGCTGCAGGTTTGAGCTGTCTTGTCGAAAGGCAAGACCGTGGTCTTCAAGATAGGCCATGATCTCGTGACGGTGGCATTCCAACAGCGGGCGGATGGCTCCTTTGTGGTTGCAGGGGTCCATACCGCTGAGGCCGCGCTGGCCGGCACCGCGAAGGATTCGGAGCAGGATTTCTTCAGCCTGATCATCAGCATTATGGCCCAGGGCAAGCTTACTTGCCCCCTTTTCGGCCATTAGCTGATGGAGATATTGATAGCGGAGAGCACGTGCTGCCATTTGCAGGGAGCCACCATGCTCTTTTTGCCAGGTGCGGACTTCCAGCCTTTGCTCCACTACTGGCAGCCCTAACTGGTGGCTGAGATTTTGGACAAAAAGGGCGTCCTGATCTGCTTCAGCACCACGGAGTCCGTGGTGGACATGAGCCACCACCAACTCCACTTTGTGGCTGTGCCGGAGTCTATGGAGGAGATGGCAGAGAGCGACCGAATCAGGGCCACCGGACACAGCGACCAGCACCCGGTCATCTGGTTGGAGCATACCGTGGGTTCTGAGCGTATGTTGGACCTTTTCTAGCAGCATGGGTAACGCCTTATGGAGTATTGGAGCATTTATTATTTCAGATTGTAGATTTCAGATTGCAGATTGAGATTCCATACTTTCCTTGCTGTGTGTTTCTAAGCTCTTAAATCTTAAATCTGCATTCCAAAATCTAAAATCTCTGAGCTCCATTACTCCAATAGTTAGGTATTGATTATACGAGAGGGACGGAACCCTGTCCAGGGTGGTGAGAAGAGCGTGGCAACCATCCATATTTGTTGTAAATATTCTAAGGATATGCTAATGAACTGCAAACGAGAAGCCATGGCGAATCCTGCCTTATTTTCAATTTGGCTGGACGGGGAGCTTCAGTTTTAAAAGGATGACAGCCCGTAGGGTTGTCAGGTAAGCAGACTATGCGGCGGAAAAAACTTGGCCAGATTCTAGTGGAAGCCGGACTGATCAATGAAGAGCAGCTGGTACAGGCATTAGAAGAGCAGAAAAAGCAAAAGGGAAAGCAGCTGGGCAAGATTATCATAGAGAACGAATGGGCCAAGAACGAGGATATTTGTAAGGCTCTGTCCAAACAACTCAATATCCCTTACGTCAAGCTGAAAGAGCTGGAATTCTCCAAAGAGGTAATCGAGACTATTCCTCGAAAGCAGGCAAACAGGAAGCTCCTCTTTCCTTACAAGAAGACGGGTAGGCGTCTGCGGCTGGCCATGGCCAATCCACTGGACTATACCACCATTAACGAGATCAAGTTCAAGACAGGTCTTGATGTTTCCGTTGCGGTTGCCACTGAGGAAGATATCCGCGAGGCCATCGATGACAATTACCCAGATGAGTTTGATCTCGATTTGTTCGCCACCATGGTTCCGTCCGAGGAGGTGGAAGTACTTGCCGAGGAACGAGATGAAAACGAATATGATGTTGATGAACTCATTCGGCAATCTGAAATTGCGCCCATAGTGCGCTTGACCAACGCCATTCTCGCCGATGCCATCAAATTACAGGCAAGTGACATCCACATCGAACCCCAGGAAAAAGAGGTGACGGTACGCTACCGAATTGACGGGATGATGAAGAACATCTTTAAGGTGGGGTTACCGGCCCTGGCTCCCCTTGTCTCCAGAATCAAAATCATCGGCGATATGGACATTGCCATGAAGCGGCGTCCTCAAGACGGGCGGACCAAGCTCAAGGTTGGCAACAATCAATATGACATGCGGATATCCACCTTGCCAACTATTTTTGGTGAGAAGGTGGTAATCCGCGTCCTTGATCAGTCCAAGGCCTTTATCGATCTCCAGGAGCTTGGTTTTGGTCCCGATGACTTAAAGGTTTTAGCCTCCATACTCACTCGGCCGCAGGGGATTGTCCTGGTCACAGGTCCAACGGGTAGCGGCAAGAGCACGACACTGTATGCTTCCCTTAATCGGCTGAAGTCTGAGGTAATTAATATCGTTACTGTTGAGGACCCGGTAGAGTACCAGGTGCCCGGAATTAGCCAGGTCCAGGTAAATGAAAGAGCGGGTATAACTTTTGCCTCCGGACTACGCTCCATTCTGCGCCAGGATCCAAACGTGGTCATGGTGGGGGAAATCCGCGATGCTGAGACCGCCAAAATAGCCTTCCAGGCCGCCAATACTGGGCACCTGGTCCTTACCACTCTGCATACCAACGATGCTTCCTCGGCGGTAACGCGGTTGGTGGACTTGGGTGTCGATCCTTATGTGATCGCCTCCTCTCTCCTTTGCGTACTGGCGCAGCGACTGGTGAGAAAGAACTGTCCTCATTGTCAGGTGGTTGAAAAGGTGAATAAAACGCTGCTCACCAGGCTGGGAATATCTGGAGGCAAAAAGACTCTTGAGAAAATCAAGAAAGGTCAGGGCTGTGAGGCGTGCCAGTTCTCAGGCTATCTTGGTCGCTTGGGAATTTATGAGATGCTCATGGTGGACAATGACTTGAGGAAGTTGATTGTCCAAGGTGCCGCGGATACCGTGATTGCTGAGGACGCCAGAAAGCGAGGAATTAAAGACCTTTTTGGCGATTGTCGAGACAAGCTTTTTCAGGGAGTCACCTCTGTTGATGAGCTCATGAGGGTGGCGCCGCCGCCTGAACGAGAAGGCCGGCAGCCAGCCATGGAACAGGTGGCCGCAGCAGCTCCGGTGGAAAAGACGGCAGAGGCCTTGGGGGCGCAACTGCGGGTTCTGGCAGTGGACGATGACCCCTTCATCCGCAAGATGCTGCAAAAGGTCCTGACTGAAGCCCAGTATGATGTGGTACTGGCCACGGATGGGGAGGAAGCGCTGGAAAAAGTATATCGGGAAAGGCCCGATCTGATCATCTCCGATGTGGTGATGCCTAACATGGATGGCCTTTCCTTGGTGAAAAAGCTAAAAAGTCAGTTGCAGACCAGCATTATTCCGGTAATCCTCCTTACTTCTAAAGACGAAGTGGAGAGCGAGGTGGAGGGGTTGGAGGCGGGTGCCGATGATTACATCCCGAAACCAATTGTTGCTAACCTTTTGCTGGCCAGAATTAAGCGGATATTGTCCATCTATGGCCGGGCGCAATAGGGAGGTTTGGCCCGCCGGGATTCAGGAGTTTCTTGCATGCCGGATTTTCCAACCGGACCAGGGAAAAAGATTCTTGACCAGATCCGCAGGACTCAGCAAGATCATCCTGCCTCAGAAGCAATAGATTCCCCTCACCAACAGTATCTCAGTTTCCTCCTCAATGAAGATTGGTATGGTTTAAACGTATACGACTTGGTTGAAGTCTTGCCGCCGCCGAAAATTACCCGGGTTCCCAGTGTCCCCGATCACATTCTGGGCGTGATAAACCTTCGGGGCGAGGTGCTCTCCACCATTGACCTGAAGAGATTTTTCGGCTTGCCCCAGGGTGAATCCACCGAGAACCAAGCCATTATCGTGGTAGAGAATGCTGGGGTGCGAACGGGCTTGCTGGTAGACGATATTGGCGATCTGGTGAACCTGGCCCCGGAAGACTTAAATGAAGAGCCGCTTCTGGGGGGTACATCTCAGCGTGTTTTTTTTGAAGGCGCAGCGCTTTGGGGTGAGGTTTTTTTGACTGTTATTAGACTGGAAGGGATTTTTCAAGCAGAAGGCATGTACCAAGGATAAACTATGGTAGATAGCAGCGAGGCTGCCACCCTGGCGATTCTGACCTTCTGGGTGGGTCCCTTCCTTCTGGGTGTAGAGGCCGGTCAGATAGCCCAGTTGAGCCGTCCTTCCGGCCAAAGGCTTTCGACCCACACCAGTGAAGTAGAGAGTGATCCAAAGGTAATGGATCTCAGGTCGGCATGTGGCCTGCCTCTAGAAACGAATGAAGAACAGCGGCAACTCCTGGTGGTGGATCGAGCCGGGGAGAAAGTGTGCTACAGAGTTGATCAGATAGGCGATCTTATTACCATTGATATCACCATGCATATCTGGCCGCTACCACCTCTGCTCGAGACTCAAAAGCGGTGGCGGCAACTGTGGGGTGTCTGCCAGTGGGAGAATGAGCTGGTGCTGCTCGTGGACCTCCAATACCAACCACAAAATGAGTCAAAAGAAGGATACATTTCCCATGAGTGGACTTAAAAAAAGGATTGTTTGGAACCAGGCCATGTTGTTTGTTTATGTCGTGCTCATCCTGGGACTGCCCTACCTCTGGCTTAGCGTTGACCTGGCAGACGGTCAGGTCCTTCCTTTTCTTGTGATTTATACTCTTGAGGCATTTCTGCTTCTGGGTCTTTTTGTGCTCTTGCCACTTCAGTACGGTCGACCGCTGCTCTCGCTGGAGAGGACAATTGCCGCCGGCGACGAACTCGATGTGGAGGAAACCACCGCCATAGTGCAGCTGGGGGCCAGATTGCCCGCTCGTGTGGCGCTGACCCTTTTTCTGACTGGATACGGCGTCTTCTTACTGGGAATCCTGACCATGCGGCTAAAGGCTCATTTTGATCTGACCCAGAGCCTCCAAAGCATTTTGGCGGGCATCGTTATTTGTTTGGTCTACTCCCTTTTCACTCTCTTTACCCTGGAGGGTATCATCCTGCCGGAGATGGCCACAGCAATGAGCGGCCTGCCACAACGGGTGTCTTTGAAGGGGATGAGTCTTTCCCAAAAGCTTTGGGTCACCTGTGGTTCGCTGGTTCTTATAGCCGTGTTTTTTGTAAGTTCCATTAGCTTTGTAGAGAGCAAAAAAGCATTGGAAAGGCAGACAGTGGAGGTGCAGCGCGTCCAGCTTGGCCTTGCCATCGGCACGCAAAACTGGGGAGATTTGGTTAAGCAAGGCAAAGGCGAGGCGCTCGTCGAGGCAGTGGAAAGGTTAGATCTTGGTGAGGCCACCTCAACCTATTTCCTGACCAGTGGTGGATCCGTGCTGGCCAGCAATTCCCGTGGATCAAAGGCCGTACTCCCGGCTGGGCTTCTGGCCGAACTGGAGCGTACACCCTCTGGTACGTACGTGGACAAACTGAAGGGCAAAATCTATGCTTTCCAGAAACCGGCAAAGGCGAATGGCTTTTTGGTGAGCGAGGTTGACCGCAGCCAATTCTTCGTTCCCCTGCGGCACATTGTCTGGATCACCAGCCTTGTTTGTTTGGTAACTCTCATTATTGGTTTCTACCTTTCGTACATTCTTGCCAACAGTTTTACCAGGCCCCTGAATAAATTGGGACGGTATGCCCGACAGATTTCTGCAGGAGAGATCTCGGAAAAGGTTATTTTGGCCTCCGGTGACGAGGTGGGGGACGTTAGCTGAGGCCTTCGACGCTATGCACCAGAACTTCACCCTATTGGCCGAACAAGCACAGAAAATCGCTGGTGGAGATCTCAGCCAGCAGGTAGTTTTCCCCGGCCCTTTTGGTGAGGCCATCAATACCATGGTGACTAATTTACGGGAAATGACTGCACAGAGCCAGGAGGCGGCGTCACGCATAGGCAGTTCATCCAGCGAAATTGTGGCGTCAGCTCAACAACAGGCCAGTGGGGCGGCCCAGCAGGCAGCATCGGTGAGTGAGACCACCGCAACGATGGAAGAGCTTAGCACCACTGCTCGCCAGATTGCCGAGAACAGCAACGCCGTCACAGCAGTGGCTGATGAGACCTTGAAAAGCGCCGAGGAAGGGCAGGGGGTCATGGAAGAAAGCACAAAGAGCATGGCCCTTATTCGGAGCAAGACAGAGGAGAGCTCTGAAAAAATTCTTAGGCTGGGACAGAGGAGTCAGCAAATTGGCGAAATCATTGACATCATAAACGAAATAGCCATCGAAACCAAGATGCTCTCCCTTAATGCGGCCATCGAGGCAGCCAAGGCGGGCGAGGCGGGGAAGGGCTTCTCTGTTGTCGCCGGGGAGATCCGACGGTTGGCCGAGGATGTGGTGAAATCAACGGGTACTATCAGGGCCGTGCTTCTGGAGATTCAGTCGGCTGCCAATGCTTCGGTTCTGGCTTCTGAGGAGAACGTCAAAGGCGTTGAAGAAGGGGAAGCGCGTTTGAACCTGGTGCGGGACGCCCTCGAAAATATTATTGCCATGGCTGAGCAGACCGCGGAGTCTGCGCGGCAAATCTCAGTTGCCACAAATCAACAAAAAGAGGCCAGCGAACAAGTGGTAAATACCATGAGGGAAATTTCCAAAGTGGCGCAGCAAACGGCAGCAGCCTCAAAAAATTCCATTTCTTCAGCCAGTGACCTCAGCCGACTCGCGGAGGAACTTAGAGGCCGGGTAAGCCAGTTTAAAATAGAATAAGTCAGTTGTCAGTAGTCCGTGGTGTGAGTGGCTTACTACGCTCGCCGCGAAGGGCATGGAGCATAGCGAAAGTTTCTCTTCTTGATTTAGTCCAGACTCCAAGCCCCGTGCGCCATGCTGCCTTTTGCAACGGACAACGGACAGCGGACAACGGACAGCGCTAAGCCTATGACTGAAGATATCGATCTGTTTTCCACACTAAAGGATGATTATCGGGAAGCCCTTGAGCATTTCAACGACGCTTTACTGCAGTTGGAAAATGAACCTGAGGATCGAGACTCCATAGATAGGGCCAGTCGACAACTGCACAACATTAAAGGCTTTGCCAACCGGCTGAGGGCTCCAAAGCTTGGACAGCTGGCCCACATTCTTGAAGATGTTCTGGTAGCAGTAAACGAGTACCGTTTACCTTTTGGCGAAACTCTTGCCAACCTCCTATTCGACGGCATGGATCTGTTTGTGCAATACCTCCGAACCAGAGATGTACCCTCCGACAAGGTAGCCGAACTGGTGGAGGAAGTCGAACCCTTGCTATTCGCCGCTATGGAGCATGAAACCGCTGCCAAGGATATGGAGCCGCTCCTGCCGGACTTTATCGCAGCTGCTCTCGACAATGTGGAAGCAATCAATCGAGGGCTGTCCACCCTAGAAAAAGAACCCGCCAATAAAGAATCTTTGCAGGAAGTCTATCGTAATGCCCACAGTCTGAAAGGGTCGGCGATGACCATGGGATTCGAGCGCATGGGAAAGCTGGCTCATTCTATGGAAGACGTCCTTCGCGCTCTGCAGAAGAACCAGCTCCCGGTAAACCCAGAAGCCTGCGATGCTCTCTTTGAGACCAATGACGCCCTCAGCGTGATGTTGGATACCCTGGGGGCGAGCAAGCGGATTAAGGTGGACGCGGAAAGCACTATGGCACGGCTGGCCAGTTTAATACCGGAACTCAAGCTCGAGGATGATACCATGGTGGCGGAACCGGTTCGAGCCGTCATTGAACCGGCCTCAGTTAGCGAGACCAGAGTTTCGGCCGTGGATACCGTACGGGTACCAACAACAAAATTGGACGAACTTGTAAACCTTTCAGGCGAGGCGGCTATTGCCCAAATCCATCTAGCCAACGAAATCGATGCTCTGGTGCGCATTCGTGATCGGTGGCAGCGGTTGCAGCTCCATGAAGCCGCCCCCCTCCATCTGCATGATCCTGAAATGGATAGTAAAGCCAGCCTGGTTACCCAGCTCTTGGAGCTTGGCAATACTATGGAAGAGACGAGCCGTCGGTTGCAGGAGGCTGCCGAAAATACAGGGCGTCACATTGAGAGTCTTCAGCATCGCAGCATGGAAATTCGCATGCTGCCGTTGGCATTCGTATTGAATACCTTGCCCAGGGCAGTACGCGATCTCAGCCGACAATTCGGCAAAAAAGTTAATTTCAAGGTGGAAGGAGAACAAACAACTATTGACAAGCGCATTCTAGAGCAGATCGGCGACCCCCTTGTCCACTTGCTGCGGAACGCTCTGGACCATGGCATTGAAACGCCCAAAGCTCGACGCAAATCTGGCAAAACGGAGACGGGAACCATCAAACTGGGGGTAAGGCAGGAAGGTGGTAAAGTGCTGATAATCCTTGAGGATGACGGCCAGGGCATCGATCCTCTGCGGCTGAAGGAAGCGGCTATAGACAAGGGACTTGTGGAGGAACACGATGTAGCAGATTGGACCCAGGCCCAACTTCTGGACCTCATTTTTTTGCCCGGATTCAGCACAAGTGGAATGGTCACCGATGTTTCAGGACGTGGGGTGGGGCTGGATGTGGTGCGCGCCAATGTGGAAAGACTGAAGGGGCAGGTGGAGGTCATTTCCGAATTGGGCAAAAGGACCACGTTCATTATATCCCTGCCGCTCTCCCTGGCCACTGTGCACGCGCTCAAGGTCCAGTGTGCTGGTGAAATCCTAGCCATTCCCACTTTTTCGGTGGCTAAAACTTTTCAAGTCCCGGCTGTGGAGATCAAATCCATCCAGGGGCGCCAAGCGATAGTGCACCAGGATGAAATCCTACCAGTGCGAAGTCTTGCTGCCACTTTGGGATGGAGCGAACGGAATGGCGGTCCATTATTAGAAGGGAACGCTTTGGTTGTGGTCCTCCAGGCTGGAGAGCGGAAAGTCGGCTTTCTCGTTGAGGATATCTTAGGGGAGCGAGAGATTGTTACAAAAGATCTGGGTAGCCACCTGAAAAAAGTAGACTACGTGGCAGGTGCTACTATCCTTGGTTCGGGGGAGGTGGCGCTCATCCTTGATGTGCCGCAGCTGCTTTGGCGTAAGCAGCTTGAGATGAGATCGGCAAGGGAACAACCAGCGGAAGAGACCGTCAGAGCGCCGGGCGGCCACATGATTCTGGTGGTGGAAGATCAGGTGGTGACGCGCCAGATGGAAAAGAGCATCCTGGAAGCGGCTGGCTACCAGGTGGTCACTGCGGAAAATGGCCTGGATGCATTAAACAAACTGGGACAGCATAGGTTTGATCTGGTAGTTACCGATATTCTCATGCCGAAAATGGACGGTTTTACTCTTACCAGAGAAATTAGAGGTAATGAGCGGACGAAGAATCTTCCCGTGGTAATCGTATCCTCCATGGAGAGCGAAACGGACAAGCGGCGGGGGTTGGAGGTTGGAGCAGACGCGTATTTGGTCAAAAGCAGCTTCGACCAAAAACATCTAATTGAAGCCATAGAAACTTTGTTGGGAACAAGGCAACAAAGCGAGTAGCTTAGTAAGCGGTAAGATATTGTTTATTTGCCTTCTGGACTTCAATGTCCGCTTACGGCTTAACGCTCACCGCTTGGCAAACTGGGTGCTGCGATGGTGACAGACAACGGCAATCCGACCTCCCAAACCAATGGCGACGATCCAATCAGGGTGCTTATCGTCGATGATGTAAAGAGCGCTCGGGATCTGCTTGAAGAAATCCTGGCCACGGATCCCCGGTTTCAGGTAGTGGGGAGGGTCGCGGATGGTGTGGAGGCAGTGGCTGTGGCCTTACAACTTCGACCCGACCTGGTCACCATGGATATCCGGCTCCCCGGGATCGACGGCTTTGAGGCGGTGGAGAGGATTCTGGCCGAGTTGCCGGTACCCATAGTGATGATCACCGCATCCATGGGCAACGAGGAGGAGAAACTTTTTCGGGCTTTTAGCTCTGGGGCGCTGGACGTCCTTGACAAGCAAGAGCTGTACCTCTGGCGTACCCGACCGGAGATAAGGAATAGCTTCCTTCGCAGAATGCGAGCCCTGGCCTCCACTCGGGTGAGGCAAGCTGTGGGTAGCATTACGGCTGAACCTGAAGCGTTGATGACAGTGGTGCCAACTCAAATTGGACCAGTTAAGCTCCCTCTTGTGGTTGCAATTGCGGCTTCCACCGGAGGCCCCACCGCTCTCATGCGGCTGTTCAAACGAATGCCCGGAGAGGTAAATGGTGCTTTCGTTGTCGTCCAGCATATGAGCCTTGGCTTCCTGGATGGCCTAGTCCGCTGGCTAGATGACGAAGTGGGACTGAAGGTCAAGAAAGCCCAAGAAGGAGACCTGCTGGAGCCCGGTGTAGTGCTGATAGCCCCCGGGGACCACCACATGATGGTTACCGACGTGGGTACTGTGCGGTTGAACAGGTCCTTGCCGATTAACGGCCACCGACCATCGGCAGAACTACTTTTTGATTCAGTGGCGAACCATTATAAGAACCGAGGGACTGGAGTCATTCTTACCGGGATGGGTTCAGATGGGGCGGAAGGGTTGAAGAGTCTTCGGGTGGGTGGTGGACATACCATCGCTCAAGATGAGCAGTCCAGCATCATTTTTGGCATGCCCCGGGCAGCCATTGAACTTGATGCGGCCGAGATGATTCTGCCGCTGGAAGAGATAGGACCTCAAATCATGAAGTGGATTTCTGAACAGCATTCCTCCAGTAACCATTGAAGCGAAAAGAGTGGTGGAATTAGAACTCAGTGATAAAGAATTCAAAAGTTTTCGGGATCTCATTGCAGAGCGCGCTGGGATTTACTTCGAACCTAGTAAGCAGGACCTCCTGAGAACGAATCTACTCCAGAGGATGGAAGATTGTGGTCTCAGCAATTTTGCAGACTATTTCCAACTTCTTTCTTCCCCTGCGGGTACCAAGGAGTTTGATCATCTACTCAATCTGATAATCATCCCAGAAACCTATTTTTTCCGTGACCAGGCCCAGTTCAGAGCTCTCGAGCACTTCATAATCCCCGAGATTCTCAAAAATGAATCTGATCCAGGATCATCACTGCGGATCTGGAGTGCCGGCTGTTCCACCGGTGAAGAGCCGTACACCATTGCCTTGATTGTGGCCGCGGGAATGGTGGGCGTGAAGTATCCGTCGGTCCAAATTCTGGCCACCGATGTGAGCAATGCTGCCCTAGAGGCGGCTCGTCGGGGAGTCTATGGGGCTCGTTCCGTCCGCGATGTGCCAAAGGAGTACCTGAACCGCTTTTTCAGTAAGAAAAGGGATAAGCACTTCCTGGACGAGTCAATAAAGCAGATGGTGGAATTTAGCTACTTCAACCTGGTGACCGAGCCTTATCCCCTCCTTGAAATGTCGGGCTGGGACATCATTTTCTGCCGCAATGTAACCATATACTTCCAGCCTGAATCCACTAAGAAAGTCATTCATAATTTTTACCAGAGCTTGCGGCAAGGGGGTTATCTTTTTGCCGGCTATTCTGAAAGCTTGCGCTATCTTTCAGATGAATTCAGCACCGTTCAGGTGGGAGGGACCTTTGTCTACAAGAAAGAACCCCAGGATAAAAGGGGCAAGAAGAAAGCTCGGCGAACCAGGCGCAACCGGGGCCGACAACGCACCCCTGCCAGTGGTCGCAGCCGACGGTTGGGGGCTCTTCCTGATCGAAAGGTAGATGAGATCCAACAGATCTGTGCCAGGGCCAAAGAGCTACTGGATATGGGCAAACCTGAGCAAGCCGGTGATCTTCTGGCGCCCTATCTGGAGAAATCAACGGCTTCCGAAAGTGTTCTTCTGCTGCAAGCAGAGATATTCCTCAACCAAGGCGATCTGGAAAATGCAGTGCAGTTATGCCAAAGGATAATCAGCTGCGAACCGCTCTCTGTTGCCGGCTATTACTTGCTGGGGGTGGTCTATCGGACCTGGGAAAAGGAGCGCAAAGCCATTGAAGAGTTCAAAAGAGTCTTATACCTGAAGCCCGAGCATGCCTTGGCGCGTTTCAACCTGGGGGATCTCTATAGCCAGGTGGGGCAGCTTGACGAGGCAAAACTTGAATATGCCAATGTAGTGAGACTGTTAAGAGAAGTTCCCGATGCTTTTGATGAACGGCTCGCCGGCGGCTTTTCTCCGGCTCTCCTCATTGATACGTGTTTAAGTAAGATCAAGGAGCTTGATAAAAGTGAGTAAACGGTAAGCGGTGAACGGTAAGGGGTGAAAGAATAATCTGATGCTCACCCCAGCCCTCTCCCCCATAAGCGCTAAGTTGTTTTTGCCCAGGAGGGACTGAAAAAAATGAACATCGAACATCGAACGTCCAACATCGAATGATGAATAAAAAAACCTGAACTACTAAATGATATTCTTCAGGAAACAGAGGAATTAATTAAGATTTTCGTTACGAGTATCAAAACGGCAGGAAAAAAATGAACATCGAACATCGAACGTCCAACATCGAACGTTGAATGGGAAAAGATGAAGAAACAGAAATAGACATTCAAGTTTTGACCTCGGATTCTTGAAAAGGAATGAAATTAAATTGCGGAGCGGAGCGACATCATTATTCGATGTTCAATGTTGGACGTTCGATGTTCGACGTTCATCTTGCAAACCAAGCCCGTATGGCACAAATGCAACCTGTGAACGTTTACAAAATAACTTAGCGCTTATGGCCCTCTCCCCCCAATGGGTGGAGAGGGAGTTGAGACGTTAATGGAAATCTTTGACTGGGTAAAAGATTTGAGCGTCTGGGTGATGCACTGGGCCAATACCCCGTACGGAGGGCTGGCTCTTTTTGTGCTTGCCTTCTGCGAATCTTCTTTTTTCCCCATTCCTCCGGATGTTCTTCTCATAGCTTTGTGTATGGCGAATTCACCCATGTCCTTTTGGTACGCGCTCATCTGCAGCCTGGGATCCACCCTGGGGGGTATGCTCGGCTATGGGATTGGGCGTATCGGTGGCCGGCCCCTTCTGGAGCGCTGGGTGCGGGCCGAGCGTATTCAGTTGGTGGAACGCCATTATCAGCGTTGGGATGTGTGGGCGGTGGCAGTGGCGGGATTCACTCCCATTCCCTACAAGGTATTTACCATCAGTGCCGGCGCTTTTCTTCTTGGTTTTCTTCGTTTTGTAATCGCTTCTATTCTGAGCCGCAGTGCCAGATTCTTCCTGGTGGCTGGGCTATTTTATTTCTTTGGTTCGACCATAAATGAGTTCATCTCCCGCTATTTCAATATCCTCAGTATTCTTTTTATAGTTTTGTTAGTCTTGGGGTTCTGGTTCATCAAAGTAAGTTCAAAACGGGCGATGCGGAACCCTTAGGCCAGCAGGCAGCTTGCAGAGTGCAGCTGGCAGTAAAGGAAGATTCCTCCATTTCAGAACCTGCCAGCTGCTTGCTGCTAGCTGCTTGCTGTTCCTTCCCCTTCTACGCGTCAAATAACAAGGACAAGTGTGGACAGTCACTTGGAAAACGAATAGAATTAGCAACTGCGCCCGGGCGCCGGGTCGAGGCTTGAGAAACCGCCTTCTCATGCCAAACCTTCTCTTATAGAGGTGATTCTTTGACCACACGGCGATTACTTATAGGTCTTCCTATCATTGTCCTCCTTTTCCTGCTGCAGTCTTACTTCTGGGTGCCCACCTACGAGGAGCAGACCAGGGGTAATCCGGAGAGGCTGGAAGAATATGTCACTGCGTCCATTGGTGACGCGCAGGTGCTCAATCCCGCGCTCTCAGCGGACAGTGCCAGCAGTGATATCAATGGGCTGGTATTCGAGGGACTGCTTGACTATGACGAAAATCTGAATTTCCGTCCTCGTCTGGCAACCAGCTGGGAGATTCACGAGGAGGCCTACTTTTATGTAAATGATCGGGCAGAGGTTCCCAATTTTGGGCACCCAAATGCTGACGGGTTGGCCGCCTTGATTATTCAGGCCAGAGGCAGGAACGCTGAGGGCACAGATTCACTGTCTCGGTCACTGAGCAACATTGAGGCGATAGAGGTTTTGCCTCCACAGCAGCTGCTGGAAGAGGTCATTGAAACCCTACCGGATGGCAACAAGGTCAAAGTGCGGCTGCAGATCTCTGCTCCCCCGAGAATCAAGCTGAGGCTTAAGCGGGTGGATCAGGATATATTTGACAATCTGGAAAAACTCTTGGGTGCTTCCTATTTTGCATCCTTCCAGGCTGAACGGTTTGTCGGAGTAAAACCTGCGGAGTTTGAATCAAAGCAGAAGGAGTATGCCAAGATCCTGCTGCCGCCGGTGGAGCACAATCCCGTCATTCTTTTCAAACTTCGGCCCGGGGTAAGATTCCATGACGGCCACCTCTTTGATGGTTATGATGTCAAGTTCACCTACGATGCCATCATGGATGCGGCCAATGTCTCACCACGGCTACCTGACTATGAGCCGGTTAAAACGGTGGAAGTGTTGCATCCTTTAACCGTCCGTGTAGTCTACAAACGTCTTTACTCGCCGGCGCTGGGAACCTGGATGATGGGGATTCTGCCGGAGCATCTGCTGAATTCTGAGGCACTACGGGCTGAGGCTCAGAGACGTGGCCTGGATGACGAAAACATGTCCATCAGGCAGAGCAATTTCAATCGAGACCCCATTGGTTGCGGGCCCTTCCGCTTTCGGGAGTGGAAGTCCGACCAGTACATTTTGCTTGATCGTTTTGATGATTACTGGGAAGGCCCGCCAAACTATCTGAGGTATTCCTACCGTATCCTTCCAGATATGTTGACCCAAGAAATGGAATTTTATGCTGGAACCGTAGACAGCTATGGGGTCCAGCCCCACCAAGTTCACCGCCTCAGAAATGACCCCAGGTACCAATATTTTGACGGGCTGAGTTTTGGCTACACCTATATTGGCTACAACCTGCGGCGACAGCCTTTCGCCGACCTGAGGGTGCGCAAGGCCCTGGGCATGGCCATCGACGTGGAAAAGATTATCCGCTACGTCCTCTACAACCAGGGGGGAAAGATCACCGGACCATTTCCCAAGCAGACCGACTTCTATGACCATGCAATCCAGCCGCTTCCCTACGATCCAGAAGGTGCTCTGCAATTGCTGGCTCAAGCGGGCTGGAACCGTAACCAAGATGGGTGGCTGGAGAAAGACGGCAAGCGGCTTCAGTTTACCCTGATCACCAACCAAGGCAACAACATCCGCAAGGCGATCCTGTCTATAGCCCAGAACTCCTGGCGTAAGATAGGCGTTGACGTTCGAACAGACCTTATCGAGTGGGCTGTGTTCATCCAGGAGAGAGTAAACAAGCTAGACTTTGACGCTTTGATACTTGGCTGGAGCATGGGCATTGAGCCGGACCTCTATCAGATCTGGCATTCAAGTCAGACAGGGCCATATCAGCTCAATTTCGTTGGGTTCAAAAACAAAGAAGCAGACGATCTAATAATAAGGATTAGACAGGAATATGACCGAGCGCGGCAGGTGTCAGACTGCCGCCGGTTGCACGAGATAATAGCTGCGGAGCAGCCCTACACCTTTCTTTTTGTTCGAAAGTGGACGGCATTATTGGACAAACGCATAGTCAGCATGGAGAGGGATCCCTCTGGTAAAGTACAATATGAAAAGATAAGGTCAACCAAAACCGGCAATTATACCTTTTTTTTCAACAAATGGATCAAACTGCCAGATGTGCCAACCTTTCAGGCGGAGGGCTAGTAGATGCTTGCTTTTCTTGGACGGAGCCTGGTGCAGAAAACGATTACCCTTTTCTTCATCTCGGTGATTTCCTTCGCCGTCATACATCTGGCGCCGGGAGAGCCCAGTCAGATTGATCCTCTCAATCCAAAATTCACCAAAGAGGTGTTGGAGCAGTTTCGCCAGCAGTTTCACCTGGATAAACCACTCCACCAGCAGTACTTTTTTTTCTACCGGGATCTGTTCACCGGTAAAAGCGTGTCATGGAAAGACGGTCGCTCCGTGCTGGCCAAGCTGTACGATCGTTTTCTCAACAGTCTGCCGCTTTTCATAGTCGGTACCCTGATCACCTGGACCCTTTCTTTTCCAGTTGGCATTCAGGCGGCCATACGGCGAGGTGGTGTATACGATCGAACCACCACCTTCTTTGCTTATCTGCTTATCTCTATACCGGGATTCTTCTTTGCGTACATCTTGATCATTTTTGTGGTGAGTACGTTTCATGTCCCGGTTATTGGCATGAAAACATTTGGGTTGAGTGGGGCCGGTGTTGTTACCAGGGTCATGGATCGAGTCTGGCACCTGGTGATCCCTTCCATTCTGGGAGCAACAGCGGGAATAGCTGTGCTATCACGTTATGTGCGTAATCAGATGTTGGAAGTGGAGGGCCAGGATTATGTTCGCACCGCCAGGGCCAAAGGGCTTTCCGAGGAACAGGTGCATTACAAACACGCCCTGCGTAATGCGCTTTTACCATTTGTAACCATGTTCGGCCTGATTTTACCCGGACTCATCGGTGGTTCGGTGATCATCGAATCCATTTTCGCCTGGCCAGGAATTGGGCGCCTGGCCTACGAGGCGATTCTTGCTCGGGATTATCCCCTTATAATTACAGTGAATTTTATATCAGCGATTTTGGTGCTGGTCGGGACCTTTATCTCCGATTTACTCTACATGGTGGTGGATCCGAGGATTAAGCTTTGAGAGGCATAGGGCACAGGGCATAGGGCATGGGGAAGTAATTGCGGATTTCGAATT
>PVMK01166823.1_pt1 | contig 31615 bp, 27 predicted proteins | sample 1853481 | NCBI WGS metagenome assembly PVMK01 (sample SAMN08533507, study PRJNA380276) | Marine sediment metagenome, whole genome shotgun sequencing project.
GAAATGATGCTTTGATTTAAGCTCTTCCCCCTGCTAGCTGACTGTATCCACGGTACAGCCCAGCTTGCCGTCTTTGAGTCGGGCGGAGACGTTGTCGCCGGCTTCGACCTGTGTAACGCTACTGATGACATCGCCGCTTTGCGCAGAGGTGATGACTGCATAGCCCCGGCCGATGGTCTCCAGTGGGCTGACCGCATTCAGGGTTCGGGCCAGGTTACCCAACCGTTCATGCCTTGAGCGGACAGCATTTTCTGCGAGTCGTCCGATGGATTTGCCGAGATTTGCTACCCGTTCGCTCAGCTCTGCCAGTTTACGAACCGGTCGATGGACCAGCAGTCGCCTGGACAGTGTGTCAAGCTTCAGCGATTGGTCATGGAAAATTCGCTTGATGCCTCGCCTCAGTGAAGTGTTCAACACTTCAATTTGTTTCGCTTGCTCCGCCAGGCGGCTGGCCGGGTGGCGTTGCTGCAGGCGATGGCTGAGGTGATCGAGTCCTTGCGTTTTTTGCGCCAGCGCGTCCTGGATGCGTCGTTGCAGTTGACGTTGCGCCCGTGAAAAAGACTCCTTCAGAACGGCCTGGTCCGGCGTTGCGAGTTCAGCTGCCGCTGAAGGTGTTGGCGCCCGTAAATCCGCGACGAAATCACAAATGCTGAAATCAGTTTCGTGACCCACGGCGGATACCAGCGGGATGGATGAGGCGAAAACGGCGCGGGCAACCGCTTCGTCGTTGAAGGCCATTAGGTCTTCAAGTGAGCCGCCGCCCCGGCCGATAATCAGCGTTTCTGCCCAGCCATGTCTATTTGCAGCCTCAATAGCACCGTGAATTTCAGCCGCCGCCTCGTTGCCCTGAACCAGCACCGGGTAGAGCCTTACCCGGGCCACCGGCCAGCGCCTTGCAAGCACATGGAGTAAATCACGCACAGCGGCGCCGCTGGCCGAGGTGATCAGGCCGATCCGTTCCGGGTAGAGCGGGAGTTCCTGCTTGTGTGCCGGATCGAATAGCCCTTCGGCCTCCAGTTTCCTTTTCAGCTCTTCAAACTGGCGCTGCAGTATTCCTTCGCCGGCATCTTGCATACTATCGACGATCAACTGGTAGTCGCCGCGTTGTTCATACAGGCTGACCCGGCCCCGCGCCAGCACTTTCATGCCGTTTTGCACTGCGCTGCCCATGCGGCTGGCCGAGGAGCGGAACATGGCGCAGCGAATCTGTGCCTTGTCGTCTTTTAGCGAGAAATACAGGTGCCCGGACGCGGGACGTGCGAGGTTGGAGATTTCAGCCTCCAGCGTGATGCGGGGAAAGCCCATTTCCAGATGGACACGTATTTCGCGGTTCAATTCTGAAGGGGTATAAATGTGTTCCGCGCTCTGGCTCATACGGTGATGATAAACCCCGTGAGTCGAAAACGCATGGAAACCGCGATGTTCTGAGCTCAGGGTTCTTCCTGGTCTGCCCTGATGAGATCAAATTGCAAATTCAGGAATGCCAGTCCGAGGATGCGTTTGTCGCTGCCTGTACCCAGTGACTCTGGAGACTGGGCATCCGGTAAAACGAAGCTTATATTGGTGCTTCCATCACGGCTAAGCATGCTGGCGGGCAATCTCAGCTCGCGGGTCTGAAACCTGTCTACGGTTAACCGCCACTGTGCCACCGGTTCATTTCCAACGAGTACTGTTACGTTTTGCTGGTCGAGCTTGCCAGCGGCCAGGAGTGGCTTGAAAGTGACCTTCATCAGCACATCAGCTTCAGTTTCAGCAAAAGGAATGGACAAGCCGGTACGGAAGCCCCTGGTCCAGGTGATGTCGCGGGCTACTGTTATGATCCAGCCACCATTCTGGAAGGGTTTAAACGTGCCCGTGGCGCCGAAACTGAGCGCTGTGCCCCAGGTATACTCACCGCCCGTTCCTGTTACCGGTGCCTGGATCAGGATTTCGTCCGACCACGCGGTCACATCATAAATACTGCCGGTGATGGTATAACTGCTGAAATTATCAAAACGGTCTTTAGCAGCGGCATCATTGCGGTGCATGGCGCTACGGTAATATACCCGCTCGCTAGCCGCAGAACGGTCGCTGTCATACATCGATACGCCCGGGAAGGGATTGTCTTTCTCCAGCAGATCGGCAACCGTGGCTGGTATATCCAATAGCGAAACGGGTGTTTCGGATGTTTTCAGGCCGCCGTTTGCTCCCGGTGGTTTAACCAGCACCAGCGGCAGCGGGTTACCCCACACGCGGTGGAGTGCCTGTCTACTCGTTGTGGGATTGCCCTCGGCGTCTCGCATGCTGAATGCAACACCCCCGCCATGATCACCGTGAATGATTAACGTGGAGCGGTCATACAGGTCCAGGTCTTTCAGTTTCTGGATAAATCCCAGCACGCTGTGCATGGTGCACGACGATTGTGCAGCAAAGGTACTTATGCTGTATCGAAGTTCTACACCGGTGAAACTGCAATCGGCCCGGGAAACCAGTGGCGCATGCGGCGTCACCAGATGGATGAATTTATATTTGGCCTGGCTGGAGTCGGCGCTCATGCGGACGGTCAAATCACGTAAAAATTCATTATGGGCAAAATGCTGGAATTGCAGTTCCGGCTGGGCAATCAGGCGACTGGATAGTTGCCAGTTGCCGTGGTTGTATACAGGTGCTTTTAAAAAGTACGGTAACTGGCGGTAAATGGAGATATCAATTAACTGCAGGGCTGTGCTGAGTACTGCCTGTTCGCGATCGGCGTAGGGCGCAGGGATTCTATAATAGCTGGCAAAAAGGTCATTGCCATGGTTCCACCATACCGGTGTTGCCACATCGATGGCATAGTCATTGTCGGCCAGGAATGTGTAGAGATTAGCGCCACCCAGTGTTTGCTGTTGGTACTCGGTAATCGTTGTCTCATTGGTGAAGGCCTTACCACTCAGGGTTGCTGGCACGCTGAGATAGGTTACGTCGGAGGAGGTCAGTGCATCCCGGAAAAATGTAAAGCCTGTAAGCTGATCTGCAAGTAGCGGGTTTTCATTGAGCAACTGTTCAAAAACATTTGCCTGGAACGCGTCCAGTACGATGTGAATTACGTTCTTATCGTTTGAAAAAACGGGCAATTGTTCCGGCATCGCCAGCGTATTGCGCGGTATCTCGGCAAGACGCGGGAACTGCACAGTGACACCGATCAACTGGAATAATAGTAATACCGAGCATAACTTCCACCCGTGCAGGGCCAGCCACATTCGGTAGCGCAGGGCCAGGCCGGCGAGCGATAGCCAGATGATCCCGTCGATGATGCTACGCCGTGATTCTGAATGGTCGAGCGCCGCGCCATCCAGCACCCCGGTGTCCCACAGCAGCAGGCTGCCATGGATGTAAGTAATGGTGGCCAGGAAAATAATGAGTGCGTTATAAAGCCGGCCGCGATTGGGCCCCAGTAGCGCGGCCAGCAGCACCAGGCCGGCAAATACCACGCTGGCCGGTAGCAGTAATGGCGCCAGTGCTTCACCGTAAGCAACGAGAAATTCCCCCGGGTTTCCCACGTAAACGGCAAATGTTCCAAACAGCACCAGATTGGCACAGAGCAACAAAGCGGGCGCAATGGCAAACTGTAATCGCTCGAAGATACTCTGCTGCAGCAGGTGATTTGGCATCAAATTAATTTCCAGGGTCTTGCGGGTCTTTGTTTATGGCCTGGAGTTCGCTTTCGAGCAGGCTGTTATCCGGTCGATAGTGCAGGGCACGCTCCACAAACTCATAAATAGCCAGGTCAGGGTCATATTGTTTCACGTCTGCAGGATCAAAACCCATTTGCACCGGTGGTGCGGCGCTTTGGTCAGGCGCTGATGATAAACTCTGTGAGTCGAAAACACATTGAGACCGCGATGAGAAAGTTGCCCGGGCCGCTTGTTGGCTGGTTATTGATTCTGTTTTGCATGTTGGCGCTGATTTCCTGTAACAGGAAGGAAAGCGACGTAATCCTGATCACTAACGTGCGGATCTATACCTTCGATGCCGCAAATACCGTACTCGAACCCGGTTCCATGGCCTTCACCCGGGATGGCGAAATCCTGGGGATTGGTGATACCGAGCCGATGGCACGGGCTTTCGCCGATGCCCGGCAGGTCAACATGAATGGAAAAACCGTGTTGCCCGGATTGATCGACTCCCACGGCCACTTGTACGGCCTGGCCCTATCCTTCACCATGGCAAACCTGACCGGCACTCGTAGCAAAGCCGATGTGATCAATCGCTTGCGCGAGTTTGAAACTGACTTGCCGGAGGGAGAGTGGTTGCTGGGACGTGGCTGGGACCAGAATGACTGGCCGGAGCAGGCATTCCCTGATCGCGCGGATCTCGATGCCGAATTTCCCGGCCGGCCAGTCTGGTTGCGGCGGATCGACGGACACGCAGCCTGGGGCAATAGTCTTGCCATCGCGCAGGCGGACCGGGAACTGGCTGGTGACTGGCAACCTGAAGGTGGTTTTATTCACCGGGATTCAAGTGGTGAACCAAGCGGGATATTTATCGATAATGCGATGGGGTATATCGATAAAACCGTTCCGGAAACGTCCGCCGGCTTGATCGATGCAGCGCTGGATCTTGCGACACATACCATGGTCAGCCTGGGCCTCACCGGGGTACATGATCCGGGCATTGATCGCGGGGTTATCGAGTTGTACCAAAAGAAAATTGCCCAAGGTGCGTTCCCCATTCGAGTGTATGCGATGGCAGATGGCATGCAGGAAACGACCGAGTGGTTATGTAAAGAAGGCCCGTTGAACGATCCATCCGGCCGCCTGTTCATGCGCTCGGTGAAGCTGTACGCCGATGGCGCCCTGGGTAGCCGTGGCGCGGCTTTGCTGGCTGACTACACCGACGATCCCGGCAATCGCGGACTGATGTTTAGCGACGCGGAAGAAATGGAAGCCGCGTTGCGTCGGGTTTTCTCCTGTGGGCTGCAAGCGGGTGTTCACGCGATTGGAGATGCGGCTAACCGCCAGGTTCTCGACGCCTATGAAAAAGCGCTTGCAGAGTTTCCGGACAATCCGGGCAGGCACCGCATGGAGCACGCCCAGATTCTGCACCCGGATGATATTCCGCGTTTCTCCGAACTGGGTGTAATCGCCGCAATGCAGCCAACGCACGCGACCAGTGACATGTACTGGGCTCAGGAGCGACTTGGCCCGGAACGCCTGGCCGGCGCTTACGCCTGGCAGAGCCTGCTCGATAGTGGCGCCAGGTTGGCCTTTGGCTCGGATTTTCCGGTCGAACAGGTTAATCCCATGCTGGGTATCCATGCGGCCGTGACCAGGCAGGACCAGAAGGGCTGGCCCCAGGGTGGCTGGTTACCGCAAGAACGTGTTAGCCGTGAAGATGCCATCCGGGCATTTACTCTTGACGCCGCGTATGCCGGATTCGTGGAGCAACTGACCGGTTCGCTGGAAACAGGTAAGCGTGCTGACTTTATCGTTTTGGACCAGGACATCATGCAAATACCCGCCAAAGATATCGTCAGTCTGCGCGTGGCCGAGACCTGGGTGGATGGAGAGCGTGTATTTACACGTAAATGATTTAAATAAACGTCCGATCACGATATAATTAATCGATTAACTCTTCGGCGCCCGGCCTGCTCCGGGCGTTTTGCAACAGGAGACCATCCAGCATGCAGTTAATCGGTGAAGCTCTTACCTTTGACGACGTTTCCCTGGTTCCCGCCTATTCCCAGGTTTTGCCCGGCGATGTCAATCTCATTACCCACCTGACGCGGGAAATTGATCTGAATGCGCCGCTGATATCCGCCGCCATGGATACCGTCACGGAAGCACGACTGGCTATTGCCATGGCCCAGGAAGGGGGTATTGGCGTCGTGCATAAAAACATGACGCTGGACCAGCAGGCTGAGCAGGTTCAGATCGTAAAGAAATACGAGGCCGGGGTGATCAAGGACCCCATTACGGTCAATCCCAATACGACGATCCGGGAGGTGCTGGACCTGACCCACCGCCACAATATCTCCGGTGTGCCGGTGGTGGATGGCAATGAACTCGTTGGTATTGTTACCAGTCGGGACATGCGGTTCGAAAAACGCCTGGGTGACCCCGTGCGTAATATCATGACGGCCAAACAGGACCTGATTACCGTCAGGGAAGACGCCAGTCAGGATGAAGTTCTGGATCTTCTCCACACCCATCGCATCGAAAAAGTACTGGTCGTCAACGACCGTTTTGATCTGCGCGGCCTGATAACGGTTAAGGACATTCAGAAATCGACCGATTACCCCAATGCTGCCAAGGATTCCCTGGAGCGTTTACTGGTCGCTGCGGCGGTTGGCGTGGGTGGCGATACCGAGGAACGAGTCGCTGCGTTGGTTGAATCCAATGTTGATATCATCGTGGTCGACACGGCGCACGGCCACACCAGGGGGGTGCTGGAGCGGATTCGTTGGGTCAAGTCAGAATTCCCGGATGTGCAGGTCATCGGCGGCAACATCACTACCGCTGAAGGCGCGCTGGCGCTGGTCGAGGCCGGTGCTGACGGCGTCAAGGTCGGGCAGGGGCCAGGGTCAATCTGTACCACCCGGATGGTAGCGGGCGTCGGTGTCCCGCAGGTGACTGCCGTGGCGAATGTCGCGATTGCGCTCAAAGAGTGCGGCGTTCCCGTGATTGCTGACGGGGGTATCCGTTTTTCAGGTGATTTTGCCAAGGCCGTAGCGGCCGGCGCCTGGACCGTGATGATTGGCGGACTGTTCGCCGGAACCGAGGAAGCTCCCGGCGAAGTCGAGTTATACCAGGGGCGTTCCTATAAATCCTATCGTGGTATGGGTTCGCTTGGCGCCATGCAGGACGGTTCAAAGGATCGTTATTTCCAGCACGACGTATCCGCTGAAAAACTGGTTCCGGAAGGTATTGAAGGACGTGTTCCCTACAAAGGCCCTCTCTCCGGTGTAATCCACCAGTTGCTGGGCGGCCTGCGCTCGTCCATGGGCTATATGGGTTGTGAAACCATCGACCGGTTCCGCGCGGACTCACGGTTCGTACGGATCACCAACGCGGGAATCAGGGAAAGCCACGCGCACGACGTGCATATCACCAAGGAAGCGCCCAACTACAAGTTGTCCTGAGAAACTGAATATTATGCCTAACGACATTCACCAAGATCGAATACTCATCCTGGATTTTGGCTCGCAGTACACCCAGTTAATCGCACGGCGCGTCCGGGAAATCGGTGTGTATTGCGAAATCTGGCCCTGGGATGCATCTGACAGTGACATTCTCAAATTCGCGCCGCGGGGAGTCATCCTCTCTGGCGGGCCGGAATCCGTTCACGCCGAAGACGGACCGCAGGCGCCTGAGGTCATATTTGAACTGAACGTTCCGGTGCTGGGTATCTGTTATGGCTTGCATACCATGGTTGCCCAACTCGGGGGTACGGTGGTGCCTTCCACTTTCAAGGAATTCGGCTATGCGCGGGTCAGGGTGGAACAGCCTTCCCGCCTGCTCCAGAGCATCGAAGACCACGTCGATGAAAAGGGCAGGCCGCAACTGGATGTGTGGATGAGTCACGGTGACAAGGTGGTCGAACTTCCCGCCGGATTTGAACTCGTCGCCAGCACCGAATCCGCGCCGGTGGCCGCCATCGCTGATGACGGACGGGGCTTTTACGGGATTCAGTTTCATCCGGAAGTCACTCATACCGCGCAGGGCAGGCGCATTCTCGAGCGCTTTGTGCACGATATTTGTGGATGCGAGGAGGCCTGGACGGCAGAAAATATCATCAGGGACAGTATTGAACGGGTGCGGGGGCAAGTCGGCAGCGATCAAGTCATTCTGGGCCTTTCCGGCGGTGTTGATTCCAGCGTGGTGGCTGCTCTCCTGCAACGCGCCATTGGTGACCAACTGACCTGCATCTTCGTTGATACCGGCATGCTGAGGTATCAGGAGCCGGAGCAGGTGATGGCTACCTTTGCACGGCACATGGGCGTTCGTGTGATCAAGGTGGACGCGCGCAGGAGGTTCCTGGACGCACTGAAGGGGGTGACGGACCCGGAAGAAAAACGCAAGGTCATCGGCGCTATGTTCATCGAGGTTTTCGAGGAGCAGTCCAGGGAGATGGGGGACGCCAGGTGGCTAGCCCAGGGAACCATCTATCCCGATGTGATCGAGTCGGCCGGCAGCAAAACCGGCAAGGCACATGTGATCAAGTCGCACCACAACGTGGGCGGACTGCCCGCTTACATGAAGATGGAACTGATCGAGCCGCTGCGGGAGCTGTTCAAGGACGAAGTCCGCAAGATAGGTATCGAGCTGGGCCTGCCACGCGAAATGGTTTTCCGGCACCCGTTCCCCGGCCCCGGTCTGGGCGTTCGTATTCTTGGCGAAGTCAAAGAAGAGTTCATTGATCTGCTGGCGCGGGCCGATCACATTTTCATTGATGAATTGCAAAAACACGACCTGTATGACCGCACCAGCCAGGCCTTCGCTGTTTTCCTGCCGGTAAAGTCCGTTGGTGTGACCGGCGACCAGCGCCGCTATGAATATGTGATTGCGCTCAGGGCGGTAGAAACCGTGGATTTCATGACGGCCAAGTGGGCCCAGCTTCCTTACGAGTTTTTGGAGCTTGTATCGTTAAGGATAGCTAATGAAATCAATGGAATATCGCGTGTTGTTTATGATATTTCTGGGAAACCACCAGCCACCATTGAGTGGGAGTAGACCGATTACAGACCAGCAATGGATGACGCACGCCATGTCCCTGGCCCACCAGGCTGCTGCGCAGGGTGAAGTGCCGGTAGGGGCGGTAATCGTGCGTGATGGCGAGATAGTGGGTGAGGGCTGGAACCGGAATATTGCTCTGAACGACCCCAGCGCCCATGCCGAAATCGTGGCCCTGAGGGATGCTGGCCGGAAATTGAAAAATTACCGTATGCCAGGTTGCGTGTTATACGTGACGCTTGAGCCCTGCGCGATGTGTGTCGGGGCGATGGTGCATGCGCGCCTGGAACGCGTGGTGTTTGGGGCGACGGACCCCAAGACTGGCGCCCTGGGTGGAGCATACAGTTTGCCGGCCGCTCATTCCCACAACCATGTACTGGAATACAAGGGTGGATTGATGGCGGATGCTGCTGCAGAGCTTCTGAAGACTTTTTTTCGGGCGAGGCGATAATGTATTTCCCCACACTCGGCCTTCATTCTGAAATATAATTGCAATAATCCAATCGAATTCAATAATTGAATCCCGTATCGAGTTTGGGAGAGGTAACATTTTGATGAATATTAGGCGCTTTTTACTTGTGGCATTGCTGGTGTTGACGACAGAACCAGCATTTGCATACCTTGATCCAGGCACCGGCAGTATGCTGCTCCAGGTGATCCTGGGCGGTGTTGCGGCAGTAGCCGTGGCGATCAAGCTCTTTTGGTACAAAATCAGGGCGGCTGTGGGATTGGGCAAGAAATCCAACGCCGAGGACGAAACGGGCTGAGGTGGCTTCTGCTGACTCATTTTCGATCGAGGCCGGATCTTTCCGTGACCGCGATGGCAGGATTTACCGCTCGGGCGTACGGATCATCAGGGGCGTCAGCCAGCTTGCGCTGGAGGAGTTCCAGAAACTGCAGTCCACACGCTTTTACACGAAGTTTCTGGAACAAGGGCAACTCGTAGAGAGCCACATTCTGCCGTCGGACCAGGTTCCTCTGTCGCAGGATGTACAGCAGCAATGGGCCGGCTTCCTGGAACACAGCCTGATCCCCGTCATCAGTTATCCCTACGAGTGGACTTTTGGCATGCTGCGCGATGCCGCTCAGTTGCAACTGGATCTGGTCGAGGCAGCTATTCTCGAAGGGATGACGCTCAAGGATGCGACACCCTATAACATCCAGTTTGTTTCAGGCCGCCCGGTTTTTATCGACATACCCTCTTTTGAAACACTGCCTGCCGGGGCGCCCTGGGCCGGTTATCGCCAGTTCTGTGAGATGTTTCTTTTTCCGCTGATGTTGCAGGCTTACAAGGGTATTGATTTTCAACCATTGATGCGCTCGAGTATCGATGGAGTCGGCATCCAGACGGCTACGCGCCTGTTTGGGTTCAGGGACCGGTTCAGGTCAGGTGTGCTGACCCACGTCTGGCTGCAGGCCAAACTGGACAGCCGTTACGGCAGCACCAGTCAGAATGTTCGTTCAGACCTCAAATCAGCGGGTTTCAACAAAGAAATGATCCTGGCCAATATCCGCAAGATGCGCAAACTGGTTGCCCGGCTCAACTGGAAGGGCGATGGGTCTGAATGGGGCAGTTACGAGGAATTTCACAATTACAGCGAAGATGATCACCTGCTGAAGGAAGCATTTATCGAAGAGTGCGTGGCAGCCAGCGAGGCGGACCTGGTGTGGGATATCGGTTGTAACACCGGCCAGTTTTCAAAAATCGCCGCAGCGCATGCCACGGGCGTGGTCGCCATGGACCTGGATCATTTTGCCGTGGAGCGCCTGTACCGCGAGATAAAGGCAGAAGGAATAGAAGATATTCTGACGCTGGTACAGAACGTGGCTGACCCTTCCCCAAACTGGGGTTGGCGCAACAGCGAACGCACCGACCTCAAAACACGCGCCCGGCCGGACCTGGTGTTGTGCCTCGCCCTGATCCACCACGTGGTGATCTCGGCCAACATCCCGCTCGAAGAATTTATCGGCTGGTTGGCTGATACCTCAAATCAACTCGTGATCGAATACGTCTCCCGCTCTGATGATAAAGTCGAGGCCTTGTTGCGCAACAAGGAAGATAAATATTCCGATTACAGCCGGCAGGGCCTGGAAAACGCCCTTGCGCAGCATTATGAAATCGTGCGGCAACAATCGCTGCAATCAGGTAACCGTTTTCTTTACTGGTGCCGCAAATCAGACTCATCGGTCTGAGGCAAATCAGAATACGAAATTAAGCCAAATTCCCAGGTTTCTACCCGGCGCATCGATCCCCGAGCCGTGCTCACGATAGTCATTATTGCCCAGGTTTTGTAACCTCAGGCCAAGTTCCAGGTTTTCCCTGGCTTGCCAACTGGCCAGCAGGTTGATGGTGCCCCAACCAGCCGTGCCAAAAGGGTTGATCCTGGGGTCGCTCTCGTCGCGCGGACTGAGCCGGTCCTGTCTGCTGGCAAAATCCAGGTATGGCTCGAAGCGCAGCCTGTCGTGTGGCTGGTAGACCAACCCAAACCGCCCATTCAGCGGTGGGATTCGGTCTGCGGGAACGGTCATATCGTCATCACGTTCTTCGCCATGGGTGTAGTTCACCACGGCGTAGAGTTCCAGTTCGTCGGCAGCAATAAAACGCAGTCCTGATTCGATGCCGTAGAGCGTGACTTCGTTCAGGTTGTCGCTGCGCACCACGTGGCGGCCTTGCGGGGTGATTTCTCCAGTGAATCGGGAACTGATTTTGTCCTGGTAGTCGGAATACCAGCCAAACACCTCAATCTGCCAGCGGGCGGTTGAGCCCTTGATGCCCAGGTCATAGCTCCACACCGATTCGGGTTTCAGGTCCGGGTTGGGGACATTGAAACGATTTCCAGGCCTTGAACCGAGTGTGCCCAGATCGAAGATGTTGGGTGGGCGGAAGCCACGGCCGATGTTGCTGACCAGATGGATTCCGGGGCTTATTTCATAGTTCAGGTGAATGTCACCGGTCAGGTCGGATGGCTTGAGTTTTACGGCTTCTGTTTCGACTGTGGCTGGCAGGGAAATTTTAAACCAACTGTAACGGATACCCGCATTGAGTGTGAAACGGCTCCATTGCCATTGATTCGATGCATAGACGGCAGCGCTGTCCATAATTGAGTCGTCCGGGAAACGACCGCGCAGCGGCCGACTTACACCCGTATCCTCGTCCATTCTGAAGCGGCTGCTCGATACCTTGTCAGTGTAGTACTCAAGCCCCCAGACGAGTTCCCGGTCCGGGCCTCCAGCGCCTCCCCAGGGAGAATTGAACTGCAGGGTCACTCCATCCAGCTGGCTTTTATTGAATTCCCGGGTTATTTCGCTTGCGCCCCAGTCCTGGGTGAGCCGGTCATCGGTAATGACCTGCCGGGCCAAGTGGGCTTCGAAATGGCTGAACCAGCGCGACAGACCGTCAAGGCGGTAGCGGGCGTGCAGGAACTCACGCCGGTTGGGCATGAACTCGTACTGCTCGGATGCGGGATGGTCCTGCCCGTAACCGGGCACCAGTTCATCAACGCGCGGAGTTGAGGGTTGTTCGAGGTACTGGGCGGACAACATCAGCTCAGAGCGATCATTCAGATCATATCGCCATTTCGCATCCGCGGCCTTGACCCGGTATCCGCTCGGAACAACGGTTTCACCGTTCCCGGTCTTACGATTGCCGTGATGTTGGTAGGTTAAGCCGGCCGACAGCACATTGCCATTGCGGCCAGTGGCTGCCTCCGCGCGGCCGATCAGGCTGGAATCGACGCTGTTGTAGGTGCCGTAAAAGCGGCCCCCGCTACTCTACTGGCTGGTGTCAAAATCCGGTTCTGCAGTCAGGATCTGGAGCACGCCACCCATTGCATCCGCGCCGTAAAGCGACGGTGCGGACCCCCGAATGACTTCGGCTCTCTCGGTCGCATAGGCGTCAACCAGGCCAAGGTACTGGTTAGGCGCATTACGGAAAAAAGCATTATTTAGTCGCATGCCATCGACCAGGTGCAGGACCTGGGATCCTTTGAGCCCGCGAATGATGGGTATGCCCTGGCCGGGAGTCGTCTGCTGGAAAAATGCGCCTGGTACGCCGCGCAGCATCTCGGCCAGCAACTCGGGCGCCAGGCGGTTGATTTCCTCAGCGCCGATGACAGACACGGCTTCGGCCACGTCCAGCACTGACTCCTCGGTTCGAGTCGCGGTGACGACAATGGATTCCATCGGCCGGGTGAAATCCATTTCCTCATCGCCGGCATCAGCCGCGTCAAGGGACGGTGCAAAAGCCCAGAACATAAGAATAACGGGGGCGGGAATCCGCCCCCTTGGGAATTTTGCCATCTAAGCTAATCCTGACCTGGAACGCCTCTTCCGGGTGTCCATGGCACCCCGGCATTATTCAGTTCCTTGCGCAAAGCCGGCATTTCGACTTCGCTGATTCTCCGAATGCTGGATTTGATCACGGTGAATTCAAGTTCCGCGATTTCCACTGACCGCTGGTGCGTTGCGGTTGGGCCATAGGTCGACCGGAACGTGCCCATCACGGCAACTTCCAGCCGTCGGCTGATGGAAACGGGGCCTTGGTCCCCGTACAGGCCACGACCCTCGTTACCGGTAATTTTCTGTTGGATGCCCAGCAGTTCAAGTTCAATCGAGCGGGCCTGGTCACGCAGGGTGTCGGCTGCGCCGGAACGCAGCAAGGTGTCTTTGATGGCTGCGGTTTCGACCAGCAATGTTTTGACAGCCGCGCTGGCGCCGGTGAGTTGCCTGTTGAAGTCGTCCAGCCGGGCGGCAAAAGCGAAAAGTTCTTCGCTAGACGCACCGGGAAGACCGCGTTCCCCGATCGGGCTCACTTCAAATGACTGGCCGGTCCCCAGGTCAGTCAACTTCCCATTTACTCGTTTAGACAACTGCACCCGGTAGCTTCCCGGGGCTGCCAGGGGACCGGGTATGACGATATATTCCGGCTCTGCGGTGCTGGGTTTCCAGGGAGAGGACAAGGGGTATCTCAGATCCCAGGCGATGCGATGGAAACCGGCGCTGACCGGCCCTTCGATCCGCCGAATCACTTCGCCGTTTGAGTCGCTCACGGTCAATACGATAGCTGGAGACTCTTCGATTTCTTCATCCCTGAGTGCCTTCCAGCCGGGGTAGGCTGTGTCTCCACCACTTTCCTCCAGCTTTTTCTCCGCTTCACGCCGTTGTTGCTGCATCGTTTGCAGCCCGTCGCTCAGATAATACGTAAATACGGCGCCAAACGGCGGATTAGGTGCAACAAAAAAACTGTCGCCCTGACTCGCTTTTCCATTGTCATCAAAATTACCCAGCGGCATTTTCTGGATGTACCAGGCAGCGTCCCGAACCGGGAACAGGACCGCCTCGTTTTTCAACTGCTCCTGGGTGATCTCCCGCAAAGGGGTGTAGTCGTCCAGGATCCAGAAACCACGGCCGAACGAGGCTGCCACCAGGTCGTTTTCACGCTTCTGGATAACCAGGTCCCGGAATGCAATGGTCGGTGCGCCGCCGCCGAGTTTTACCCACTTGTTGCCGCCGTCGATGGTGAAAAACACGCCAAATTCGGTGCCGGCGAACAGCAATGCCGGATTGACATGGTCTTGCACGATGCGCCAGACCACGTGGCGCTCGGGCAGGCTTTTAGAAATGCTGGTCCAGGTGCCGCCGCGGTTTATGCTCTTCAGCACGTAAGGTGAAAAATCGCCGGACTTATGGTCGTCGACTACGACGTAAACCGTGTTGGCGTCGTGCAGGTCGGCCTTGATGTCGTTGACGAAGAAATGATCGGGTACATCCGGCAGCCGTTCGATTGTGCGCCAGCTTTCACCGCCGTTTTCGCTGACCTGGATGCGGCCGTCATCGGTGCCTGCATACAACAGGCCTTCAACTACAGGAGATTCCGAAAGCGAGGTTATGGTGCCGTACTTGGACATGGCCATCAGGTCCCAGGACGAGTCATAACTCCAGATGCGCCCCATCATCGGCTCAGTGAGGCGGTCGTGGCCGTGGGACAGATCGCCACTGATGGCGGTCCAGCTATCGCCACGGTCATCCGAGCGCCAGACCCGCTGGCTGGCGAAATACAGCCTGGCGGGGTTGTGCGGGCTGATCAGGAGCGGTGAGTCCCAGTTGAACCGGTCAGTTTCCTCATCCGCTGCGGGTTGCGGCTGGATGTAGATCACTTCACCGCTTTTACGGTCGTAACGAACCAGGTTACCCTGCTGCCACTCTGAGTAGACGATATCCGGATTGGTTGGATCCACGGCCGGCTGATGGCCGTCAGCGAACAGCGTGATGAACCAGTCGCTGTTGCGGATACCGTTTACATTGTCTGTGCGTGAGGGGCCGCCCTGGGTGTTGTTGTCCTGGGTGCCGCCATAGATATTGTAGAACGGTTCATCGTAGTCAACGGCCACCTTGTAAAACTGCGTAAGCGGCAAATTGGCAACAAAGCGAAAAGTCTCGCCCAGGTCAAACGACTCGTAAAGCCCCCCGTCCGTGCCATACATCAGGTAGTCCGGGTCAGCCGGGTCAAAAGCCATTGCGTGGTGATCGCCGTGCTTGTGGCCGTGGGCCTGGGGCACAAAGGTCTTGCCGCCGTCTTCGGTGATGTGCAGGGTCGCGTCCATCTGATAGACACGATCAAACTGGTGCGGGCTGGCGAAGATTTCCTGGTAATAGTGGGGCCCGGTGCCTCCGGAAACATGCTCACTGCGTTTTTCCCAACTCTCGCCACCGTCCTCCGAGCGCCAGAAACCGCCGGTGCGGCGGCCCAGTTCGATCGTGGCGTAAACCACCTCGGGGTCGATTGGCGATATGGCCAGCCCGATCTTGCCCATGTCTTCTTCGGGTAAGCCGGTGGTCAGTTCACGCCAGCTTTTGCCGCCGTCGACAGATTTGAAGATGCCCGATTCGGGCCCGCCGTTCATCAGGGCGGCGACATTGCGCAGACGCTGATGTTTTACCGCGAACAGAACGTCCGGGTTGCGCGGATCGAAGTGGACTTCACTCACTCCGGTATACTCACCGCCAGGCAGTATCAGCTCCCAATTGCCGCCGCCGTCACTGGTTCTGAACAGGCCCCGGTCGCCGCCAGCGGACCAGAGGGGCCCCTGCGCTGCTACATAGACGACATCCGAATCCCGTGGATCGATGGCAATCATCCCGATGTGCTCGGAACTTTTCAGTCCCATATTGTTCCAGGTCGCGCCGCCGTCCAGGCTTTTATAAATGCCGTCGCCGTAGCCGACGTGCCGCCCACTGATGTTTTCACCGGTTCCCGCCCAGACCGTATTGTGGTTGTTGGGATCTACCGTGATTGCACCCATGGAGTAGGAACCCTGGCCGTCAAAAACAGAATCCCAGGTAGTGCCCCGGTTGATCGTTTTCCAGATGCCGCCGCTGCCGACAGCGATATACCAGGTGCTGCGGTCGGCCGGGTCGATCGCAATATCCGCGATACGCCCGGACATCAACGCCGGTCCGATTCCCCGCCATTCGAGTCCTTTGAAAGTTGTTTCGTTCAGGCCAGGCCTGGAGTCTTCCTTGTCCTGGCCGAAAATGGGCGAAATATACAGGGTTAGAATGCACCCCAGTGCCAGGGTTTGCAGTAACTTGCGCATGGTTCTTTACTCCGGGGAAAACGTTTGCTATCAGGCAGAAAATTCGCCGCAATTTATCGCACACATTATACTGGAGAATATGGAAGGTAACTCGCAAACAAATGTACACTCCATCGGCGGGCTTGGTATGCCCGTCGAGCGTAATGAAATCATGGCATTTAACCCGGACCTGTTCGGCAGGATCCGGGTTAATCGCAGTGCGGTGGAACGACGTGCTGCGACAATAGGTACCCGGCGCTCCGTGAAAAAGGCTTACCAGGCAGCCTGGCTTCTGCGAGCGCTTACCTGCATCGACCTGACCACGCTGCCGGGCGACGACACCCCGGGAAATGTGAGGCGCCTGTGCCAGAAGGCAAAACGCCCGGTGCGTCACGATATCCTGGAAGCGCTGGGCGTCGAGGACCTCAACATCACGACCGCCGCCGTGTGTGTCTACCATAATCTGATCGAAACTGCTGTGACTGAACTGGCAGGCAGTGGCATCCCGGTCGCCGCGGTATCCACCGGGTTCCCAGCGGGCCAGATTCCAATGGCCCTTAAACTGGCGCAGATACGTGAGTCGGTCGCCGCCGGCGCCGCTGAAATTGACATTGTTATCAGTAGGGCAAAGGTTCTGACCGGTGATTGGCGGGGTTTGTACGAGGAAGTCAGGTCGTTCCGGGAAGCGTGCGGCGACGCTCATTTGAAGACCATTCTGGCCACCGGCGAACTGGCGACCCTGACCAACGTTGCCAAGGCCAGTTGGGTTTGCATGATGGCCGGGGCAGATTTTATCAAAACCAGTACCGGCAAGGAGTCGGTGAACGCCACGCTGCCATACAGCCTGGTCATGGTACGGGCGATCAGGGATTACCATGAGTTGACCGGCCACCAGATCGGCTACAAACCCGCAGGTGGTATCAGCAAAGCGAAAGATGCCCTGGTTTATCTGTTTTTAATAAAAGAAGAGCTGGGTAAACAATGGATTACACCATCTTTATTCCGTTTTGGCGCCAGTAGTTTATTAGGTGATATTGAAAGGCAGTTGGAACATTACGTGACCGGCAGTTATTCCGCGCAGTACCGTCACCCCACCGGCTGAGTCGGGGCAAGTGTTAACAGGACCCAGGGAAGAATTGATCATGGAAGTCAGAGACCTTTTTGAAACACTCGACTATGGACCAGCCCCGGAAAGCCCGGACATGGCCATGCAATGGCTGCAGGAGCGCGACAGCACGCTAAATCATTTCATCGGCGGGGAGTGGGCTGCCCCCGAGTCGGGTGAGTATTTCGCCTCACATAATCCAGCCAACGGTGATTTGCTTGCGATGGTGGCCGATGGCAACGAAACGGACGTCAACCGGGCCGTCGCCGCGGCCGCTGATGCCCTGGAAGGCTGGGTGGCGATTGGTGGTCATGGCCGGGCGCGCTTTCTTTACGCAATGGCCCGGCACATTCAGAAGAACAGCCGCCTGTTTACCGTCCTGGAAAGCCTGGACAATGGAAAACCCGTGCGTGAATCGCGGGACATCGACATTCCATTGATGGTTCGCCACTTTTATCACCACGCGGGCTGGGCGCAGGTCATGCACGAACAGCTTCCGGGCTACCGGCCCATCGGCGTCGTCGGGCAGATCATACCGTGGAACTTCCCACTGCTGATGTTGGCCTGGAAAGTGGCGCCGGCCCTGGCGATGGGCAATACCGTAGTGCTCAAGCCGGCGGAATATACTTCCGCAACAGCGGTGCTGTTCGCTGACATGTGCCGTGCAATCGGCTTGCCGCGTGGCGTGTTCAACCTGGTGCTGGGTGATCACAAGGCCGGTGAAGCGCTGACCAACCACCCCGAAGTTGGAAAACTGGCGTTTACCGGTTCCACCGAAGTAGGCAGGATCCTGCGCAAGGCCACCGCGGGAACGGGCAAGAAACTGACGCTGGAACTGGGCGGTAAATCCCCGTTCATAGTGTTTGAAGACTCAGACCTGGACAGTGTGGTGGAAGGACTGGTGGACGCCATCTGGTTGAACCAGGGGCAAGTGTGCTGCGCCGGCTCCCGCCTGCTGGTTCAGGAGTCCATCGCTGACCGCCTGCATGAGAAGATTCGGAAACGCATGTCCAAACTGGTCCTGGGTGATTCGCTGGACAAGGGGATTGATATGGGTGCACTGGTGGATCCGGTACAGCTTGAAAATATCAGTCAGCTGGTTGACCGGGGGGTGGAGGAGGGCGGCCAACTCTGGCAGCCGCGTGGTGAACTGCCCGGGAAGGGTTGTTACTACCCACCCACGCTGATCACCGATGTGCAGCCGTCCGCCACCCTGGCGCAGGAAGAAATTTTTGGCCCGGTACTTGTATCGTCAACTTTCCGGACACCGTCGGAGGCCGTCGCACTGGCCAATAACAGCCGTTACGGCCTGGCGGCCTGTGTGTGGACGGAAAACCTCAACCTGGCACTCGATGTGGCGCCTAAACTCAAAGCGGGCACGGTTTGGGTCAATTGCAGTAACGTGTTCGATGCAGCCGCTGGATTTGGTGGGTACCGGGAATCCGGATTTGGCCGTGAGGGCGGGAAAGAGGGCCTGTACGAATACGTCAAGCCATTTTGGGAGTCCCGTCTAAGCAAGGAGCCGGTACAGCAGTTGCCACGGTTTACGCCGGTAGACGTCGTGCCGGAGCGCGAGGCGCCGGAGATTGACCGCACGCCCAAGCTGTACATCGGCGGCAGGCAAGTCCGCCCGGATGGCGGGTACAGTAATGCGACTTATGATGCGACTGGCAAGGTTATCGCTGAAATACCGGCGGGTAATCGCAAAGACATTCGCAATGCCGTTGAGGCTGCCCGCGCCGTAAATGGCTGGAGCGCCACAACAGCGCACAACCGGGCCCAGGTGCTTTATTTCATCGCCGAGAACCTCAGCGCCCGTTCCAATGAATTCGTCAGCCGGATTGCGCAATTGAGCGGCAAGGAAAACATGCTCGCACAGGCCGAACTGGACCTGTGTATCAGGCGCATCTACCATTACGCCGCGATGAGCGACAAGTACGATGGTCAGGTGCACTCCACGCCATTTCGAAACGTGACCCTCGCCATGAAAGAGCCCCTGGGAGTCATCGGGATTGTCGCGCCGGAAGAAGCCTGTCTGCTTGGCTTCATTTCGACCGTGATGCCGGCAATTGCGATGGGTAACCGGGTGGTGGTGGTGCCATCGCAGCACTATGCCCTGCTGGCCACCGACTTTTACCAGGTGCTCGACACTTCAGACCTTCCGGGCGGCGTTATCAACATCGTCACGGGTGACCAGGAAGTACTGGCCGAAGTACTGGCCAAACATTATGACATTGAGGGGATGTGGTACTGGGGCAGCCGGCAAGGCAGCCGAATGGTAGAAGAGGAAGCCGCGGCGACGATGAAACGCACCTGGGTGAATTACGGCTTATACCACGATTGGGAAGACGATGAACAGGGGCAGAGCGAGTCATTCCTGCGCAAGGCCACTGAAATCAAGAATATCTGGATACCTTACGGCGAGTAATGAAAATAATTCTGCGAATCATTATTGTCCTGGCAATGGTCCTGGCGGCGGGTTGCGCTTCCGTGATGGCGACTGCCGGCGGTGGGTTGGCGGGCAACCTGAATAAAGCCATCATGAACCAGGACGATCCCGCACTGGTGCGGGACGGCGCCCCGGCCTACCTTCTGATGCTGGACAGTTTCGTGGAAGGCGCGCCTGAAAATGTGACAGTCCTGATTGCTGCGGCCGAACTTTATTCAGCCTATGGCGTCGTATTTGTCGATGACCCCATCCGCTCACGCAAGTTAACCGCGCGGGGCAGGTCCTATGGCCGGCGGGCATTGTGTGCGGCTGATAAAAAAGCCTGTGACATCTGGGAGTTGAACTACGACGACTTCATTGCAGGATTACAGGACCTCGATGAGAAGGACGCTGAAGCTCTTTACACCTTTGGTTTGAGCTGGATCGCATACATCCAGGCGCACAGCGACGACTGGTCAGCATTGGCAAAACTCCCGCTGGCGCAAGCGACATTGAAACGTGTTCAGGTGATTGCGCCCAGCTACGAGCAAGCCAACATCGAACACTTCCTGGCCGTGCTGGACACAATACGCCCGCCAGCCCTGGGTGGTGATTTCGAGGCAGGCCTGGCGCACTATGAACGGGCCATGTCGCTGTCAGGCGGTTATGACCTGAGTATCATGGTGGATTTCGCGAGGTACTACGCGCGTACCTTGTATGACCGGGACTTGCATGACCAATTGTTGATGGAAGTCCTGGAGGCCGACCCGGTTCAGCCGGGTTACACACTTTTCAACACGCTGGCCCAGTCTGAAGCAGAGGATCTGCTGGAAAGCGCCGATGATTATTTCTAAAGCAGGATTTTGAATAATGAGATTTCTTACAATAATTAAAGTGGTTTCCGTTTTGCTCCTTGCACTGGCTGCGCCGCTTACGTTTGCCCAGACCCTGAAAATCGCGACCATCGCGCCGGAAGGGTCTTCCTGGATGAAGGACATGAAGTCCGGGGCGAAGGCAATCGAAGATGCCACCGAAGGCCGCGTCAAGATCAAATTCTATGGAGGTGGCGTCCAGGGTAACGACAAACAGGTGCAACGGAAAATGCGGACCGGCCAGCTTCATGGCGGCGCTTTCACTTCCGGTGCATTGAACCGGTTTCAGCGGGATGCTGACCTGTTTTCCATGCCCATGTTGTTCAATTCGATTGACGAAGCCCGCTTTGTACGCAAGGCAATGGACGGAGAAGTACGGCAACGGCTGGAAGATGCCGGCTACGTCAATTTTGGCTTTGCCGGCGCCGGATTCGCTTACATGATGTCCAATCGGCCACTGGTGACTCTCGCTGACCTGAAAGGACAAAAGGTCTGGATACCCGAGGGTGACCCGGTTGGCTTCGCTGCCTTGCGGGCCCTGGGAGTCGCACCCGTGATCATGCCGGTTACAGATGTAATGACCGGTTTGCAGACCGATCTGCTGGACTGCGTGACCGTTCCGCCTGTTGGTGCAGTAGTGTTCCAGTGGTTTACCCGGCTCAAGTACATCACGGAACTGCCCATCGCTTATGTCTACGCTTCTTTATTGGTCGACAAACGGGCCTTTTCGAAACTGTTGCCGGAAGACCAGTTGGTCGTGCGCGAAGTGATGGAAGGTATTTACCGTAAGTTTGATCAATACGGCGTCGCTGATAATCGTAAAGCGATGCAGGCCCTGGTGGAAAGCGGGCTGGAAATAGTGTCGCCCGACACCGCGAATATCGACGAATGGCGAACCATCGTCAACGCTTCGCATCGTCAACTCGCCACCGATGGGACTTTTGATCAGGTTCTGCTGGACCAGGTGCAGGTGTTGCTCGACGACTATCGCATCAATGAGGCTGCGGCAGCGCCTTGAGCCGCGCTGAAATCACTTTTTCCCGGCTTGAAAAGGCGGGGCAGGCAGCGGAGGACGCCGTTCTCGTCATTGTCCTGACGGCGATGATACTGCTGGCCGCAGCCCAGATCGTGATGCGTAACCTGTTCGACTTCGGCTTTATCTGGACCGATGAGATGCTGCGAATGCTGGTGCTGTGGATTGCAGTGGCCGGCGCCGTGGCCGCAAGCCGCACCGACAAACACATCAATATTGCCATCCTCGACCGGTTTCTGCCGGACAAGATCAAATTGCTGGTAAAAATTGCCGTCCATGTCTTCACTGCGGCCATATGCGGTGTCGTGGCCTGGTACAGCGTACAATTTGTTCAGATGTCGCATGAATTCGGTGATGTGTTGATGGGCAGTATTCCTGCCTGGCTGCCACAACTGATTATGCCGGTCGGCTTTGGGCTCATCTGTTACCGGTATTCCCTGTTTGCGATCCAGGAGTTGTTGCGCCTTGTCAGGGGAGGGCAGTTGCAATGATTGCTATTGGCCCCCTGTTGATCTTGCTTGCATTGCTCGGGGCGCCATTGTTTGCTGTCATCGCTGCCAGCGCGATGTGGGGTTTCACCAAGGAAGGAATTGATCTGCAGGCCGTCGCGATCGAATTTTATGGTATTGCTGAAATGCCGATACTGCTGGCGATCCCCTTGTTTACGTTTGCCGGATACCTGCTGAGCGAGAGCGGGGCGCCAGGGCGCCTGGTGCGCCTGACCCAGGCTCTGCTCGGCTGGATGCCTGCTGGCCTGGCCATCGTATCCCTGGCTGCCTGTGCCTTTTTTACCGCATTTACCGGGGCATCCGGGGTCACGATTATCGCGCTGGGCGCTTTGCTGTTCCCGGCTTTGCAGCAAGCGGGTTATCCGGAAAAATTCAGCCTGGGACTGATCACGTCAGCGGGCAGCCTGGGTTTGCTGTTTGCACCGTCTCTGCCGCTAATCCTGTACGGCATCATCGCGCAGATTTCCGTCGAGGACCTGTTCCTGGCCGGAGTGCTGCCCGGTTTCCTGATGTTACTGCTGCTCTCCGGTTACAGCGTTTGGAAGAACCGGGCACTGCGGATGCCGCTGGCGGATTTTTCCTGGAAGGAGGTGCGGGCGGCTATCCGTGAGGCGGCATGGGAAATTCCCCTGCCGATCGTGGTGCTCGGTGGGATTTACAGTGGTTATTTCGCAATTTCCGAGGCGGCGGCAGTTACCGCGCTGTATGTACTGATTGTCGACGTCCTGATCCTGCGTGAAATACCGTTTCGCAAACTACCGGCGGTGATGCGCGAATCGATGGTCCTGGTCGGCGGAATCCTGATCATTCTCGGCATGTCGCTGGCCTCGACCAACTACATGATCGACGCCGGCATTCCACAGAAATTGCTCGGTTATATCAGCTTGTTCGTGACCAGTCAGTTGACCTTCCTGTTGCTGTTGCTGTTGTTTTTGCTGATACTCGGCGCAATCCTGGATATTTTCTCTGCCATCGTGCTGGTCGTGCCGCTGATTTTACCCGTGGCGCTCCAGTTTGGAGTCAATCCGGTACACCTGGGTATTGTATTCCTGGCTACCATGCAACTGGGTTACATCACGCCACCGGTCGGCCTGAACCTGTTTATCGCCAGTTATCGTTTTGAGCGGCCGATTATCGAGCTGTACCTGTCGACGTTGCCGTTTTTCTTTATCCTGATGATTTGCGTCATCATCATCGCGTTCTGGCCGGCCTTGTCACTGGCATTGCTGGTGTGACCGGTAGCGGCGATGATGAGTCGAGCCTCAATCGATAAGGAAGCCATCAATGATATAGCAGGCTATGTACACGGCATCCGCCCAAACATCGGTCAGTTCGCACAACAACTTTTACAAGTCTTCTTCGTTGGTTTAACAATCGGTATGCAGCGCACTGTAGTGCCTGCCCTGGCAGAAGTTGAGTTCGGCGTACCTGCCGGGTCTTTTACGCTGTTAATGGCCTTTGTCGTGAGCTTTGGCTTCGTCAAGGGAGGAATGAATTTCTTCTCGGGGCGCATATCAGAAAAAGTGGGCCGTCGCAAAGTCCTGATCTGGGGTTGGCTGATTGCGTTGCCAATCCCGTTTATTTTTCTCTTTGCTCCCTCGTGGAATTGGATTGTTGCAGCCAACGTGTTACTGGGCGTCAACCAGGGATTTACCTGGTCGATGACGGTGACGAGTAAACTCGACATCGTCAGCCCGGAGCAACGGGGTGTCGCTACCGGATTCAACGAATTTGCGGGCTATGGTGGAGTCGCGCTTGCCGGACTCCTTACCGGCTACCTGGCAAGCGACTTCGATCCCCGTTGGACCTTGTTCGTATTTGGCCTGTCCGTCATCCTGCTGGCGCTCGGCAGCGCCATTTTATTCTCGAAGGAGACCTTGCCTTGGGCACGGGCTGAATCAGCAGCACACAAAGCCGGTATCCACAAAGGGCCGCGGCCCCGATTTCCCACAAACGTCCCCGAGCACCCGTCATCGCTCGAAATCTTCAAACTCGTCTCCTATCAGAATCGGACTTTTGTCGCTCTGTCGCAGGCGGGATGCGTGGAGAAGTTTGTGGACGCACTGGTCTGGGCCTTCTTTCCCGTGTACCTGTATGCCAGAGGCCTGTCCCTTATCGACATCGGTTGGGTGGTGGGTGTTTACGGCTTCGTTTGGGGTGGCAGCCAACTCTGGACCGGGCCATTGTCCGACGTGATTGGCAGGAAGTGGCCGATCGTGATCGGGATGTGGACCTGCGCAGTGGGGATTGGCGCCACACTCTTTGTTGAAGGCATGGTCGGGTGGTCGCTGACGGCTGCGGTGACCGGCGTCGGTATGGCGCTCCTCTATCCAACTCTGATTGCAGCAGTTGGTGACATTTCCCACCCTGACTGGCGCGGGTCTAGTCTCGGTGTGTATCGCTTCTGGCGGGATCTCGGTTACGGTATCGGCGCATTGTCGTTGGGAATCATCGCGGATGCATTTGGTACGCTGGAGGCTGGATTCTGGTTCGTAGCAATTGCAATGCTGCTGTCGGGTTCATGGGTTGCTTTTGCCATGGATGAGACTTTGGCGAGCATCAATCCGGCGCAGGATGACTAATTTTTTGCAAGATTTTCTTTTATTCCGCATAATACACATACTAATACACATTTTGAGGTGTAGTATATGCGTACCAACATCGTGCTGAATGATGAGCTCGTCTCGGAGGCTCAGGCGCTGAGCCATATTAAGACCAAACGTGAACTTATAGAAGTTGCTCTAAGAGAGTTTGTCGCCAACCGGAAACGCATGGATTTGAGGGAATTAAAGGGCGTAAATGAACTGCGGGCAGATTATGACTACAAGAGCACCCGCAGCAGGGACTGATGCATGTACCTGGTTGATACATCCGTTTGGGTTGATTATATAAGGGGTACAGATTCTCCAGTCGTCGAGTTTCTGGATAGCCTGTTGTCGACGCCGATGAGCGTGGGGATCAGCGATCTCATCTACATGGAAATTCTTCAGGGGGCAAAAAGTGAGGCCGGATTCAATAAACTACAAAGATACTTTTCCACGCAACAATTTTACGGATTTGCAGACTCGCAAAACAGTTATGAAGTGGCGGCTTTCATGTACTTTTCCAGTCGCCGTAAGGGTGTAACCATATGCTCATCCATTGATTGCCTGATTGCACAATGCGCATTGGAAAATGAATTGACACTCTTGCACCATGATAACGATTTTAGAAATCTGGAAAAAGTAGTGCCTGAACTGCGACAGAAGCACTTTTTGGATTGAATTTGGTATGAATAAATCTTTCCTTGCACGCTCCCTGCACAAATGGATTGGGCTGATTGTCGGCCTGCAGGTGCTGATCTGGCTGGCTACCGGCCTGTACATGGTTGTGCTTGACCTGGATTTCATCCACGGCGACCCCTGGTCAGGAATATGCAGCAGGCCGTTGCCGTGCCCGATTCCTCGCGGGTCAGCGTGGCGGCCCTGCGGGCGCAATACCCGGACGTAACGGAAATTGGCCTGCGGTCAGTCATGGGAAAAGGTTTCTTCACCGTCTCTACGCCGCAAAACCGTTACCTGATCGACCCGCAATCAGCGCAAGTGATCTCACCGCTGGACGAGGAGTTCGCCAGGAAAATCGCAGTCTTTCACTTCAACGGTGATGCTTCAATAGGTGAGGCATTGCTGATCGAATCAGATCCGCCCCGTGAAATCGGGCCGCGCCGCCTGCCCCTTTGGCGGGTCGATTTCAATGACCGTTTTTCGACCAGTTTTTACATCGACCCCTATACCGGCGCCCTGGTTACGCGCCGGCACCAGTACTGGCGCATTTTCGATTTCTTTTTCATGCTCCACATCATGGATTATGACGAGCGCTCCGATGCCCACAACCTGTTACTCCAAATTGCACAGTTCACTGGGGGTAACCTTTGCCATCACCGGCTTGTGGCTGTTGTTTTACAGCTTCAGAAAGCGCCGTAAGGCAACGGTCAAATGATGGTATTCCTCAAGAAACTGCATAAGTGGGTCGGGACTTCTGATCGGTATCCAGGTGCTGCTGTGGCTGCTCAGCGGGCTGGTGATGAGCTTACTTGATCCCGCAAAGGTCAGTGGCCAGCAGTGGGCGCGCCAGCTTGAGCATGAAACTCAAACCCTTCCAAAACACCGGTTGCTGGAGCCAGATCAACTGTCAGCGGAGCAGTTAAGCGGCGCAACCAGTATCCGATTGCAGATGATCCGGGGCCAGGCGACTTACCGGATCAGCCGCGCAGATGGCGTGACCCTGGTTAGTGCAACAGACGGTTCCGTGGTCCTGTTCGACAAGCGTGACGCAGAAAGGCTGGCCCGGCAGGATTTCACCGGCAAGGGCGAAATTGTTTCCATCGAAAGTGGTGTGGCGCCGGACATGGAGACCCGCACCCGCATCGGGCCATACTGGCGTGTCAATTTTTCAGACAGTGCGCACACCTCACTGTACATTTCCACCACGACCGGGGAAATACTCGATCGAAGAAACAGCTATTGGCGCGTATTCGATTTCTTCTGGATGCTGCACATCATGGATTACGCCGGGCGGCAAAATTTCAACAATACGCTGATCATCGTCGTGGCCCTGACTGCGATCTGGCTGGGGCTTAGTGGCTTTCATATTGCTTTTGGTAGTTTCAACGCAAGGATTTCAATTTTCTGAGGCTATTGCGCAAGCGCGATGAGGTCCTGGTCACGCTGATCGACCCGGTGGTCAGCACACCACAGCAAGTCAGGCTACAGCAGGGTGGCAACCTGTTTCTCTCTCTCGCCGCCAATAATATTACGCTGCCATCCAATTGCGGTGGTGGGGGCAGTTGCGGCCTGTGCCTGGTGCAAATGGAGTCTTCAGAACTGTCGGCGCCCAATGCTGCGGAAAGGGAACATATACCCACACACCTGCTGCAACAGGGTTTCAGGCTGGCCTGCCAGCACGAGGTAACGCACAGCATCACCCTGAGACTGGCCGAAGGCACCATTGCATCAAAGGGAATCACTGCCACTGTCAGGGAGATGCGCTATGTCACACCCTTCATCAAGGAAATCCTGCTTGAATGCGACCGAGCCCCTGAGCTACGCGGCTGGCAGCTATTTTCAGATCAGGATTCCTGCCCATGAGATCGTGCTGAAGCCGCCGGAAATACCCGGCGAGTACCAGCAGGACTGGGACGGTGCACTATTCGCCGCAAAGCAGTTCGAGCGCCCCGCTACGCCGTGCCTATTCGGCTGCCAACTATCCCCGGGGAGTTCGGAAACAGCTGCTGTTTAACGTCAGGTTCCAACCACCTCCTGCCGGCCAGGCGGACATTCCCATTGGTACCGGTTCTGCCTGGGTACACTCACTGGCTGTTGTGACACGGTGGAATTGTCCGGTCCCATATGGCCATTTTCATGCTCAGGATACGGCGCGTGAAATGGTGTTCATCGGCGGCGGCGCGGGCCTGGGTCCCATTTACGCTCCATTATCCTGGACCAGTTGGTCAACAAAGACCAGCAGCAGAACCATCAGTCTCTGGTACGGCGCCCGAAACCGCCGCGAGCTTTTTTACCAGGAAGTTTTTGATCAACTCGCGTCTGGATCATGACAATTTCAGCTGGACTGCAGCCCTTTCCGGCCAGGAGCCGGATGAGCCATGGCAAGGGCCGAGAGGGAATGATTCACCAGGTTGCGCTTGAAAATTACCTGTCAGATCACCCGAATATCAACGACTGCGAATTTTATATCTGCGGGCCCGCCCGCCATGCTGATGGCCACCCTGGAAATGCTGGCGGAATTGGGTGTTCAAGCTGCGGCAATTCGTTATGACGATTTCGGAAACTAGCGCGTAACTTGTATCAGGTTCTATTGTCTTAATAATAGACAGCAAAAGTCAGGAAGGTCGATCATGAAGAAGCTCATTCTTCCATTCTTTCTAGTCATGTTTACTTCTTCCGTTCCAGCGCAAGAAAATTACGCGACCAATCCGCTAAGCCCGTATCCGCCTGCCTGCGCCACCAACTACCAGGTATGGGATAAGTATAATTCCAGTGGCACGGAGGTCATCCATTCCGGGATGATTCAATTGACCGGCGAGTCAGGCGCACTCCACGACGTTGAGTTGACTGTCTGGCGCAAGGGCTGCGCCGAGGCCGGGCGTTCTGTCATTCTTGTCGATTTGAAGCCGGTCGATGACGGCGATGGTATGGATGAATGGGTGTTTACGCCATGGTTCTGGGCTGCGACACGCAGAGATTCGCAAATCAAAATGCGCGCCATATCGGAACCAAATTCTTCCTACGCGACGGATGAAACCCAGAAGCTGTGGGAAGGTGGCAGCTATACGCTGTTTCTGGAAAACCCCTCCATTTACAGTGAATTCAACTACATCATGGTGAGTCCGGAAGAGTACAACGGAGCCTGGCAACTGCGGGTCCGGGATGTAGGTGACCCTGTGGTAAATACCTGGGAAATTGACATTCCTGCTTATACCAACAATCTGCAAACACCCGTAATGGCGTTGACCGGCAGGTTGAGTGGCACCTGGGTTGTTCCAGGCGTTCCGGACCAGGGGCTTGTTCTTGCATTCGAGGAAGAAGGCTCGTCCTTAATGCCGCGCGGCCTGTTTTTCCTGTCCTGGTATACTTTCGACGATAAAGGCGAACTGCTGTGGTTGACCGGGAAGTGATCGGCAGCGCCAGGCTGGTGGCGCAGGATTGCAATTCGCTGATCCTTGAATACAGCCTGGAAGCCATCGGGCTTGGGTCAGGAACTGAAATTCTCCAGCGGATTTTCTCACTGGAGATTCAGGGCTATGCATGCCGGGATATTCAATCGCGAATCGACCGGCTCAATGACAGATTCCAGCAATAGTATTTTCAATCAAGGGGCCGGACCCCGTTTTAACATATCCTGGCCGGCCTCACAAAGCGGAACGTTATCCAGTACGATCCGTTCGATCGGTATCGAATGTGAACCATGCCATAAACATGAACCTGGGCTCTTCCCAGGCAGTGACGTCATGATTCCGGCCACCTGAATATGTCCAGCGCACTGTATCGCCCACCTCGATGGTCAGGCTATTGGGGCTGAAAAAGTTATAGCCTATTCCTTTCCTTCAGCCATCTATTGCTGAAATTTCCATAAATACTAAAAAAATGCCTGGTTTTGCTAACTGAGAGTTGACATAGGTCAGGTCCATCGTTGATGGTTGAATCCTTGAATTGAGAATCATTCTCATTTGCATTAAGATGCAATCCATGTTTACTAATGCAACAAAAGAAAGGAATAAAACCAATGCAGTCCGTCAATAGATTTGCATTGATGCTAAGCGCATCAGTGCTGTTTTTTTTGCTAGCCAGTTCTGCCACCTTTGCCGAGGAAAGTAATGCGGATCTGCTGGCCAAACTGGAGTTGATGCAACAGCAGATCGATGAATTAAGAGAGCAACTCGAGCAAACTCGAAACCAGACCGTGGAAACGGATGCCAAGGTCGAAGCCGTTGTTGAAGTTGTCGAATCAGGTTCAATGCAACAGCCTCAGGTGCGCAAAACCACAATCGGTGGCTACGGTGAGTTGCACTACAACAATCTCAATGCCGTTGATCCGTCCAAAGACGTCAATGCAATCGATTTTCATCGCTTTGTGCTGTTCTTTGGCCACCAGTTCAATGACAAAACGCGCTTTTACTCGGAACTGGAAGTGGAACACGCCTTTATTGCTGACAGCGGCGGGGATACGCCTGGTGAAGTAGAAGTGGAACAGGCTTTCATAGAATTTGACTTACGCCCGGGGTTGCACGCGAAGGCCGGATTGTTCCTGGTGCCGGTGGGTATTCTCAACGAAACCCATGAACCGCCCACGTTTTATGGTGTGGAGCGCAATGACGTGGAAAATATCATTGTGCCCAGTACCTGGTGGGAAGCCGGGGCCGGGCTCAATGGCCGCCTGGGCTCAGACTGGACCTGGGATGTGGCGTTGACCTCGGGTTTGGAAATGCCGACGACGGGCAGCAATGCCTTCCGGGTTCGCAGCGGACGTCAGAAGGTTGGCAAGGCGCTGGCCAACGACGGGGCAATCACCGGCCGTCTACGCTACCTGGGTGTAGCTGGCCTGCAAACTGCGGTCACGGTCCAGTACCAGGTTGATCCATCCCAGATTTCTAATGACGGGTTGGATAGCGGTACCCTGGTTGAAGCACACATCGATTACCGTCGGGCCGGTTTTGGTCTGCGTGCGCTCTATGCCCACTGGAAATTTGCCGGCGATGCCGTGGAAGCCGCAGGCGCCGATAGACAGTGGGGTTGGTATATAGAACCCAGTTACCGCTTGAATGACTACATCGGGTTTTATACCCGCTACGAAAAGATCAGCGCCGCTCGAGATCAGGACAATTTTGACCAGTGGGAATTGGGATTGAACTGGTGGCCAGCCAGAAATGTCGTGATTAAACTGGACTACCGCAATCGCAGTCACGACCTGGCCAGCCAGCGGGGCAGGGACTTCACCGGGTTTGACCTGGGATTGGGCTACGCATTCTGAACCGATGACTGCGATTCAGAAAAAACTTTCAATCGTGATAATGATCACCATGCTGCCTTCGTTGGCAGCAGCGGAATCAGTTTATGAAACCCAGGCAGAATTTGTCACCCGCGCTTACCCTGGTTCGATACCTGAACCCAGAGTGGTATGGCTCAGCGGTGAGAGAAAGTCAAAGGTGCAACAACTGCTGGGGCACAATTACCCGGCTCTGCGCCTGCGATACTGGTGTGAGGCCGGGCGTTCGGCCTGGATTCTGGACGAAATTGCCAAAGAACTGCCAATTACCGTTGGTGTGATCATCGACAGCGACCACATCCAAAGCTTGCGGGTGCTGACTTACCGGGAGAATCGCGGTGGCGAAGTCACAACGCCTTCCTTCAGCGATCAATTTTCCGGTGTCACTCTGGATACCAAGGGCGGTCTGGATACGACGATTGACGGCATTTCGGGGGCGACGCTATCCGTGCAGGCATTAACCAGGTTGGCTAATATGGCACTTTTTTTGCAAGAAGATACTGGCTGCATAGATGGCGCGTAACAACTCAAAGGCTTCAGCCGTACGGCGCTGGCACCGCTTTTTCGGCGCCGCCGCCGCCCTGTTTGTCGCGTTCATGGTGCTGACTGGACTGTCGATAAACCACTCACACTCGCTGGGACTTGATCGCACGCAGGTTTCGCATCCGTTGCTGCTTGGCTGGTACGGGCTTGGGGAGCCGGAAAACCTGCGCAGCTACGCTGTCGGCAGTGATTGGCTGAGCTTTGCCGGGTCGCAGTTGTACCTCAACGACAATGCCGTGGCCAGCATATCAGACGGGGTAGGGGCGGTGGGTAACGGTGACCTGCTGATTGCCGCAGGCAGAGCGGAAATATTGTTG
>PVMK01126628.1_pt1 | contig 31601 bp, 36 predicted proteins | sample 1853481 | NCBI WGS metagenome assembly PVMK01 (sample SAMN08533507, study PRJNA380276) | Marine sediment metagenome, whole genome shotgun sequencing project.
ACGAACCGCGCCAGCTGCGTGCAGCAATCTTCCAAGGTTCAGATGGGCCTCGGCGAAGGTTCCATCCAAACCGGTTGCCCTGCGATAGGCATCCTCAGCAGCGCTGGGATCTGATGCCTCGATCTCGTCGGCAAACGTGTGCCACTCGGCGGCGGTCCGACCGCCAGGAGCTGAGCGGAAGACAGCCGCCGACGGGTCAGGACTCGCGAACCAGTCGTGCAACCTCGGTGCCGAGGAGCTCGATGGACCGCATGACCTGTTCGTGGGGCATCGTGCCGACGCTGATGTGCAGCATGAAGCGCGAAATGCCGAGGATCTCTTTCCACCAAAGGATTTTCGCCGCGACCTCCTTGGGTGTGCCCAGGACGAGTGAACCCTCAGGGCTACGCATCTCGTCGAACTGCTGGCGAGTCATGGGACCCCAGCCCCGTTCCCTTCCGATACGGGTCATTGCTGCCGCGTAGGAAGGAAAGAACTCTTCCGCTGCCTGTTCTGAAGACTCCGCAATGTGCCCGTGGGCATGGACCGCAAGCGGCACCGCGGCCGGATCGAATCCCGAATCTGTCAAGGTACGTCGAAACAGCCGGCCGAGAACTCCGAAGCGTTCGGGGCTTCCACCGATGATCGCAAGAGCCACAGGGAGGCCCCGAACACCCGCACGGACGATTGACTGCGGAGTCCCACCTACCCCGACCCACACAGGCAGCGGGTCTTGCTGCGATCGCGGGTAGATGCCCTGATCGTCGAGTGGAGGCCTGAACTTGCCTGACCACGTCACTCGCTCGTTCTCACGAATCATCAGTAGCAGATCGAGTTTCTCGGCAAAAAGTTCGTCGTAGTCCGCGAGCGAGTCCCCGAATAGTGGGAAGGACTCGATGAACGATCCCCGTCCTACGAGAAGCTCGGCCCTCCCGTCCGAGATGAGGTCGAGTGTCGAGAACCGTTGGAACACACGCACCGGATCATCAGACGACAGGACGGTGACAGCAGGGCTCAGCCGGATCCGCTCGGTCTGACCTGCGATCGCGGCAAGTACTACCGAAGGTGCTGAAACCGCGAAATCTGGGCGGTGGTGCTCCCCAATCGCAAAGATGTCAAGCCCAATCCGATCGGCTAGCACGGCCTCATCAATTACCTGGCGCAGGCGTTCGCCCGGATCAGGCCTTTCGCCGCCCGCACCAGGGATCAGTTCAGCAAAGGTTGTGAGTCCCAGTTCCATGTTGGTTCCTGGCCGTCGGCGACTGAAGGAAGACTACCCACGGCCAACCGAGCGCCGTGGCGTCACCGGCTAGCCACCTCTGGAGATGCAATCAGAGCCTTGCGTACCACTTCGACAGCTCGGAGCCGATCGTCTCGGGATGAGTTTCCTGGACGAAGTGAATCGCATCGCCCAGATCAACAATGTCGATATTCGCGATCTGTTCCCGACACCAAGCGACTTCGGGTTCCTTGATTGCCACGCCCGCGTTTCCGTAGAACAGGAGCATGGGGATGTCCGTGCGAGTCAACCACTCGCGATATGCCTCGACGACCGCCGCGTTGTCGGCTGGCACTCCGTCGAGGGGCACCTCGCGCGGCCACTGGCGGATCGGTTTTCGGCTGGCAATCGTCGGGTACGCCGACCGGTAGTACTCGAGTGCCTCCGGGCTCAATGTCGCGTAGGTCAAGTCGGGCAACATCTTCTTCATGAAGAGATTGGCGACACTGATCATGAGCCAACCTGTGACCGGCGCGCGCATCATACGCATTGCCATGCGAAGGCTTCCCGGCATGTCGTCGATAGACAGGCCTCGGATCATCCCCTCCATGAATGCGATCGCCTTGACGTCATGTTGGTGGTCGTACGCCCACCGGAACCCCAGACCCGATCCCCAATCATGAATCACGAGCGTGAGATTCGATCCGATTCCGATGGCATCGATGAAGCCGGACAGATATCGGTACTGGTCGTCGTAGCGGTACGGGATGTCGGGGTGATCAGACTGCCCCATCCCAATCAGATCCACGGCGATGCAGCGCCCTTGCCCACTCAGATGAGGGACGATATTGCGCCAGAGGTACGAGGAGGTGGGTGCCCCGTGAAGGAAGAGGATCGGATCACCTTCACCAACATCTATGTAGTGCATCTTCGAACCGTGCACGTCAACGAAGTTCGACTCGAAGGGAAACGCCGCTGAAATCTGCTGTGCTTCAGCCATGGTTCTATCTCGCGTTCTTGAGTGACTCGGTCGAGAGGTTTGTGGTGCGTCTGCAGTGTTCCATTGGGCTCCTACGTTTCTGTGACAAGAGTTCCAGATCCATGTCTAGTGCAATTCCGCTAGAATTGCAACACGCGTTGTAGAATTGCCACGAGAACCATACACAGGAGTCGCAACGGAAGGAGGCGCTTGATGGGACGACCACGATCCTTCAATGAGACGGAGCTCCTCGAAACTGTGATGGGAGCGTTCTGGCAACACGGCTATGCCGCAACCACCTACCGAGGCCTCGAGGCGATGTCTGGCGTGGGCATACGGAGTCTCGCCAACACCTTCGGCGAGAAGGACGAACTATTCGCAAAGGCCCTCGTCTGCTACCGGGAGCGAGTGGTAGCAAACCTCGATACGATGTTCGATCCGCCATCGGTCGAAGGCATCATTCGCGTGTTCGAACGTGTGAGCTCGGCTGCCGATGACGATGACCCGCGACAGGCCGGATGCCTCATGGTCAACACGACGTTCGAGATCGAGAATCCCCCCGAGAACATCAACAATGAGATCGCCACGTACCGCGAGCTGTGGCGATCCACATTTCACAGAGCTCTCGAGGCCGATGGGATTTCGGACACGGCGAGGCGAGCCGAGTTCCTTGTCGGTGCGTTGTGGGGTGCCCTCAGCCTGATCCGAATGGCTGGGGACACCACTGCAGCCCAGCCGATGACATCGGTCATCGTAGAAACAGTTCGCAGCTGGATCGAACCTAAGGGATAGCGGATACGAGTTCGATGGCCCTCATGCCCGTCGACCCTTAGCTCTGGATCGGTCACCTTGTGATGCGAAGAAGAAGTAGGCGATGGCGACGAGGTAACCACCCGCGATGATCACAGTCGGGTTGATCGCGGGCTTCCAACGAATCTCACCATCGCGAATCACCCACCCACCTGCTGGCGACGCCACCAGACCAAATCCCCCGCCCTCGCCGAGGTTGGGATCTGAGCCGCCGCCCCCACCGCCAACAACGTATGCCGCGGGAAGGAGAATCGCTCCATTGGACTCCACAGGATCGCCATAGACGATTCCGGCGGTGAACCGTTCCTGAATCTGCTGCGTGATATTCATCAAGGGCCTCCAATATGAGCGGATTCGATGTCGCCCGCACGGGTGGCGAGTCTTGCATGCCCTTCGACGATGCGCTGGTGGCTGATCTCATCAGACTCCTCAAGCGCCCGCGTTCTGCGAAACAACACGAACCACGACGCCCAATCCCAATCCACCAACGACCGCTTGATAACCACGTCAACTCCGTTCGTGCGACAATGACATGATGGAGATGCCCCCCTTCAGATTCGCGATTGCTGATGACGGTGCGAGAATTGCCTATCAGACGTTCGGCTCTGGACCACCGGTCATCGTCGTACCTGAGATTCTCGCGAGCCTCGCTGTCCAGTGGGAGTCAGACTTCTATCAGCGAGCGTGGGAGCACCTTGCCAATCACGTCACGCTTGTTCTGTTCGACAAACGCGGTACGGGTATGTCGGATCAGTTCGAGGGTCACGCAAACCTCTCAGATCTGACGCACGACATCGAATCCATAATTCGTGCCGAATCCATCGGCAGTGTGAGCCTGATCGGGACAGGCGATGGAGCGATCGAGGCAGTGGCCTTCACCGCCGGGAATCCGAATCTCGTCGTGCGCCTGGTCCTGTCCAATCCCGGATACGGACCGGGGACACCTGACAACCACCCTGGAACGGACGAAGAAGACTTCACTGAGGTAGTCAAAGCTCGACAGGAATTCACTTCCAGTGTGCTGGACGCATGGGGGTCTGACGCCGTGGCAATGACGCAACTTCTTGTGCCAAGTTTGGCGGACGATCCGTCGGCGATCGAGTGGTTCGCCCGCTTCCAGAGACTTGTGATATCTCGAGGCCAAGCGATGGATCAGTTGGGAGGGAAGCTCTCAATCCGGCTTGGTGACCTGCCTCGACAGGTGACCGTGCCTACGCTGATCACGCACACAGTTGGGAACAAGGTAATTCCGATTGCTGCGGGCCGCTATCTCGCCGAACAGATACCGGACGCGACGTTGATCGAGATTCCTGGGGCGGATCATGTCGTCTTGATGGCTCCGTATTGGCGAGATGTGGTCGACACCCACATCAGCTTCATCACCGGTACCGACGTTGAAGCGCCGGTGCACCGCAGATACGCGGTTGTTCTGTTCACGGACTTCGTCGGATCAACCAGCGCAGCGTTCGCAGAGGGTGACGAACAATGGGCCCACCGATTGGATGCACATGACAGGACGGCGACCCGGCTTGTGTCGCTCAACGGAGGAACGATCGTGAAATCGACTGGCGACGGCCTGCTCGCCACATTCGATTCTCTCTCAAGATCCCTCGACGCATCAGTTGCTCTCGTCGACGAGTTGGCACAACTCGGCATCCCCATTCGCGCCGGCCTGCATGCGGGAGAAATCGAGCTACGAGGTGACGACGTGAGCGGTTCGATCGTGAACCTCGCTGCACGCGTCATGGACGCCGCCGGCGAAGGACAGATCTTCACCACTTCAGCCATCCGCGACGGGCTTATCGGCAGTCAATTCGAGTTTGCAGACGTCGGCCGACGCTCGCTCAAGGGCTTTGAATCCGACTGGCAGCTCTACCGACTCGATCCGACTGCGGGCCAGTCCAACTCGTAGTACCTGTTGCGGTGTGCTGGCCTCAGGGGCAATCTCTCGGAGAGTCCGTTCCCTCCTTCGCGTGTATCGGCTCTGCCGGGATGCTTAGATAGCTGGGCTGGCGACACACGAGTCGAAAGGATCCGTCAATGACTACCGATAGCTCATCAGCCACAGACGCCCAAAGCTTGGGCCGGCTACGACGCTTGATCTGGCTGGCGGTGGCCTCAGTCACTGTGTCCATAGTGGCGGGAATTCTACTTCTGGTTCTGGAACCTGAGTCTGGATCATCTACCGAGGCAGCGTTAGGCATCGCCGCCGCGATAGGAGGCGTCGCGACGGGTGTTCTTGTCATCGTTGCCCTGATATACGCTCAGGTAAAAAACCTATGGCGGCTTGCCCCGATTGGGATACGGGTTGTGCTGTGGGCTTTCATTGCCGTCGGGGTGGCGGTCACACTGTGGAACGTTGTCTCTCAGTCGTTCCGCAGCTGAGGAGTCATATCCGAACCGATCGGATGGGTCATCGGGTTCTTCGCTGTACGCAACGATGCGACTGAAGGAGTCGAGATTCGCGAGAATCTGAAGCGAATCGTCAAGGCCAGAATGCCGTGGCACTGCACGAGGAGCTGGAACAAGTCGCGCGAACACACGAAGCGACTCTCGGTTCCACCCGGTGACAGGCGCTGGGTACGATGTGGTGTCAATGGAGGGTTCGGTTGCGTCATATTTGGGCTGGTGCGGTTCTGATTCTCGTCGTTGCGGCCTGTGGCGGTGACAGCATCACGCTGACCGAGTACAACTCTCAAGGATCTGCCCTTGTCCTCGTGATGGAGGAACGGCTCCTCGCGCTGGATGTCGAGTGGGATGCGAATGAACCGACGGTGGAACGTGCTCGAAGCTACTGGGATCGGCGAATCGAGGCACGCGTCGAGACGCTTGAGGGTCTCCAAGAGCTCGAAACGCCACAAGAACTCGCCGATCTCATGGGGGAGGGCCTCGACCTGTTCGCCCAGCTCACATCGGCCGAAAAATCCCTCGCCGTTCGCGTCAGCTCGTACGATACCGTGACCGGACCCGCTGAGTGGTGGAGCACACCCGAAGGGTTGGCAGTGCTGGCCTTGGACGAGGAGATCAATGAGTATTGTCTGGTCGTCCAAGCGAGGTACGACGCGACAATTGAGCGCATCGTCCTCTCCGACGTCCCATGGATTCCTTCCGAGATGAAGGAGATCGTGCAAGTCGACATCGGCTGCAGGGAGTGAAGGCACGCGAACGCCGCGCGCTTGGCCGTATCAGCGGCGCACCACGCCGATAGCTGCCTCATTCGTTGGTGCTAGCATCGCTAACCGAACAAGGGTTACACGTGGATATCGACACAATCGGCCGCGAAGACCTCAAAGCAATGCTCGAACGCGGCGACGACTTCAAGCTGGTGATGGCCATGAATGAGTGGGCATACAACGCTGCACACATCCCCGGATCCATCAACGTCGCCACGGTCGAGGCCGGTGCTCGGCTACTGGCGAAGGACGATACGATCATCGTCTACTGCTCTGATGAAGCATGCGTCGCCAGCAAGATCGCCTACATGGCTCTCGTTGAGGGTGGCTATCAGAACGTCCGTCGGTACTCAGGCGGATTGAGCGATTGGGATGACGCTGGCTATCCGCTCGAAGGCACCAGAGTCGATAGCTGAGCGACCGAGCGCTCACCCGTCGGTTGGCGCGGCCCCCGATTCATATTCGTAGGCATCGCCGGCGATTGGTGCGCGTTGCGCCTCTGTCATCTTCCAAGTCCTGTTCACTCGCCACGTCACATAGGAGATCAGGCCAAGCGGAATCGGCAGCAGATACGTCACGGCCCTGAATACGAGGATCGCTGCAACGACCTTCGCACTTGTGATGTCATCGAGACCAATCGTCATGACGGCCGCGTACCCCAACTCCACGACACCGACACCACCAGGTGTCAGGGGCAGGGCCGAGATCAGCCTCACGAACGAGAAGGCTGCGAGAACGGCTATCCAGCTCAACTCGCTCTGGGAGACACCGACGTGGCGAATCGCCACGAGCAAGACGAGAAAGAGCGAGATATGACTCACGAGTGTGGCGACCGTCAGCCTGATCCATCGATGCCTGAGAAGTCCGATCGTGTCCGTACGGAATGCTGACGAACGCTCGTCCCATCCTCCGACCTCTCCCTTGTGAAGAAGTCTGCGGAACCAGTCGACGACACGACCCAGCCCACGGCCAAGTGCCCTCGCAAGCCGATCGCTGCGCAGCAGCATCGCAAATACCACAACGGCACCCACCAGTACGGCTATCCCGATGGCTGCGGCGACTACCCGGGTCGGAGTGATTTCGCCCTCAAGCGCCAACAGCGACAGGGCCAATACTGGCATGCCAAGCTTGACGAAATTGCTCCAGATCCCAGTGACAACCGCCGATCGACCGATTGAGCCGATCGTGAATCCCCATGATGTGAGCATGCTGATGGACACGCCGACACCGATCACTCCTCCGGCGGGCAGTGTGTTCGAAACTGCGGTTGATGCCTGATTCACGACCGCCGCTTCGCGCAGACGCAGGCCGGGAAGGGCGGCCGTCAGCACGAACCAGTAGGTCGCCAGATTCCAAAGACCGAATACCACCAGTGACCCCATCTCAAGGCCAGTCATCGCCTTGATGGTGTCGAACACATCTCCGTAGTCCGCAATGAGAGGCATGACACCGACAAAGATTCCGACCACGATCACGAGAGAGAACGCCGCTTGAAGGACTCTCTTCCATACAGCTGTCTTTGGCTTCTGCTGCGCCTGATCCGCGGATTCGGTCACGGTAGGGTGTATCCCGCGTCCCTGGCCACCTGGCGCAGTTCGTTGGCGTCGTAGAAGCCGAGGGCCTGCTCGATGGCGCTCTCAAGAGTCTCCACACCTGGACCCTCAGCGTCGAACGTGTAGACGATGCATCCACCCTCGAACACGTGGTACCACTTGCCGTGATAGCTCGACTGGGTCTCCACATCGTCGATCTTCGTCAAGACCTGATCGAAAGTGCCCTCGTACTCGAGCGGATCGCCGCTCAACTTCAGGGTGAGTGTGCCTTCTTCTGCGTCGCGGACGCCAACGATTACAACGTGGGCACCAGACGCCTCCGCTCTACTCACCCGATCAGCTACATCTTCATCCGACACCACCACGGACACGGCAACAGTGCGATCCTTGATCTCGGAGGTCTGGAACTGCAATCGCACGTCGGCCACGTATTTAAGCGTCGCCTGGTCGTCGCCCTCTGGGACCACGACAACGTTCACCGTGGTCTTGGCGACAATGTCCTTGAAGAGGTCGATCGGTGGGATGAAGAAATCGGACTCTGTCGCGTCGCCCACGTCACATGAGAGAACAGACTCGACTGTGATGAAGGAGTCACCCAACCGGTCCGAATCCAGGGTGTACACCGAACGTCCACTCCGGGCTTCGAGGTGTTGATACGTCCACCCTGTCTTCAGGCCCTTGATGCACGAGACATAGGCCGAACCAGGCACAGACTGCACCTCGAGCACAACCGACGTCTTGACATCGTCGCATTCGGGTACCGATCGTCCGAGCGGAACGGAACATGCTGAGACGACCAGACCAACCGCAACCATCAAGAAGAGTTTGCGGCTCATATGACACCTGCTCGGAAGTTGTCGATGAGGAGACTGATCAGGAGCATGATTGCGAATGCGGCCCCGACCGTGAGCCAGACTCTACGAAGCGACCAGCGTTGCAAGCTGATCCGCTCCCTGTGAGGCGCCAGCTCGCGGAATCGGGAAACGATGTCGACTCCCTGGGTCCGTTTGACGAGAGCGAGCGACGACCTGCTCTGCGATGGGATCGTGACACTTCTCATGGCGGCGAAGGCCTCCGCTATGTCATCGGGCGAGAAGTACTTGAGCGTCCGCTCGTACACCTTCTCAGGAGAGCTTCTCAGCGCAAGGATGATCATCATGTTCGCAAGATCCACCGCTTGACGCCAGGGCGACGGACGGATGGTGGCGAACGCCGGGTCGATGAGCACGACTCTGCCTTCGCTCACCATGACGTTGGCCGGTTTGATGTCGCGGTGCGCGAGACCTGCATCCCAGAGCTTTCTGACGATGACAATCGACTCGTCGATGATTTCATCATCCACATCCACATCACCCATCTCCTTGGCGTCCACAAGGAATTCGGTAACGATCGCGTACTCTCTCTCTGGAGTGATTTCCACGAATCCCAAGGTTTGAGGCGAAGGCAGACCTGCATCCTGCAGTTTCAGGAGCATGTAATCCTCGTATTCGACCAGCCGTCTCACTGTCGCGAATCGAACTTCATCCTCGAGCGACCCGTACAGGATTGTCCGCGCGACTTTGTACCACCGGTCGGCACGGAGGTGGCTCCGTGCGTACAGCTTTGCGAACAGGTAGACATCCGGATCGGATTCGCAACGTATCCGCAGCGGCGTGGATCCACCCGAGCCCTCCAACCCAAAGGGTTCGATTGACAACACCGTAAGACCGAGCTGTTCCTGCACCGCGGTCCTGATCGCTTGTCCCCTTGCTCCAGAGACATCCAGATGGGCGGCTCGCCCGCGACCGTACGAAACCGGGAAGATCGACTCCGGGGCGACCCATCGGAACACCAGGACTCCAACGGTTGGGCCGATCAGCCAACCGACCGCAACATCGGACGGATGGTCGGTCCCTAGGTAGACGAGTGACAGGGCCAGAAGACCCACGGGGATGGTGGACACGATGAACCACAGATTGCGCCATTTCCCGTTGGGTATGAGGGCGAACCCAGCGACCACGAGCGTCACGGCAAGCATCGCGACCGGCTCAGACGGATGCGAATATCCCTTCCAATCTCCGATGATTTCGACTATCGGTCGGACCCTCGCAATGTTCTCCGCAAGAACTCGCTGCAGCGTGTCGACCAGGACAAAGGCAATAGCCATTCCCAACAGAGCACGCCACCGACGGAAGAGCGCAAGGACGAGGATTGTCGCCCAGCGCAAGGGCCGAATGAACCAGAGCGACCCAAGGGCGTGGAACGCCTCCATCACGGCCGTCAGAGTGTCGTTTCTGAGTTCTACGAACCAGTTCAGGATGCGGTGATCAAACCGCGCCCACCACTCGGTGGTCGTCGGGAACGCAAACAACGTTGCCCACAGCACAGCCAGCAACAGACCGAGGATCAGCCAGAAGCGTCCACTGCGTTTCAGCTCGCGCGGGAGGGGTGCCTTCTCTCCGGACGGTCGACGACGACGTCCAGCGATCTGGATGCCGCCGAGACGAAGTTGCCGGCGATGTCCAATCTCTCCCAGACCCGGGGACACATGCACCGGATTAGGCGTCTCATCGCTGCTGTACTCGTCACTCACGCGGTCTTCCCATTTTTCGCCTCGGTGCCACTCTCGGCACCATCGTCTGCAGCCACGCTAGCCGCGGAGGGCCGTGTCCGGCTATCGAGCGTCAGATTCACATCCGAATGCAACGAGAATGACTGCCTTCATTTCCGTAGGAATCCAAGGCACATCCTCAAGCTCCGCACGTTCAGCCGTCTGATCGAATTCCGCTTGCGCAGCGAGACACAACGAAACGGCCTGTGCGTCCGCGGCTCGAGCTGCTACTCCCTCAGGCGTCTCCCATATCTCTTCAATGTCGACCGCTGACGTCCACTGCATGACCTGATCGGCCATCGCTGATTCGGCATTCTTCAGTCGCTCCATGATCTCAAGAGCTGCGTCATGCAACTCCCCCACCTCGCCGGGAGGTTCAAGTTCGCTCAGTCCGGCAACGAAGTCGGACCGGGCGCTGGCGCGTTCCTCTGCGTATCTCTGGATCAATTCCAGGTTCGAAGTTCCCTCCACTTCGGCGTCAAGCTGGTCGAGACGGGCGTTCATGGTGGTGACAAGAGCCTCGACATCTTCGGCGTACTCGGCAGTGGTGGGACCACCGCTACAGCTCGCTGCCAGGACCAGCAATAGTGGTAGTAGAACAGCTCTGAGTCGCATGCGTTCAGGCTACTCCGCGGTAGCTGCCGCGAGGTAGCACCCCGTGCATATCTCTTCGGTTCCGCCGCTCTATGACGGCGACAGGACGTTCTCGATCATATTCAGCCAGCCGAGCACATATTCAAATCGCTTGAACATAGCGAACCTACGCAGTATGCTCATATCAGTTGAACATAGAGAGGCGGAAGGAGCCACCATGTTGTACATCAACAACCATCAAGCACTCGAGGCCATCCTGGACGGACGTCGTCACGACGACGGCCAGCACATTGCATCAGACGCAGACCCCGACGAAGCCGGCCGACGATCCCCAGCGGGGCATATTCGGCAAATTCGGCTGCATCGACTTTTCGCAGTGCTACCCACGAGCTGATACGCCGCCCGAAGAACTCTCACCACCCAGGAGCGCTGCATGACCGTCGACCTCCCCGATCTCCCCGAGATACCAGCGGCAGCGTTCATCACCGACCCTTCACCGTGCGAGTCCCTCAGCTCGCCGACGCGCATCCGCATCCTCAAGCTGTGTCAAGAGCCGCTGGCGGTTCGTCAAATCGCTGAGCGACTCGGGGTACCAACGACGCGCCTCTACTACCACGTGAATCTCCTCGAGGAGGCTGGGTTCCTGGATGTGGTTCACACGAGAAAATCCGGTGCACGCATCGAGAAGCTGTATCGCGTGGCCGGCCAGACCATCACCCCAGGCCCTGAGCTCATCGACAACGTCGAGGATGTCGACGCGGCAGCGAGGGCACTGATATCAATCGTCATCGAGCCAGCCCGAATCGAGGCCGAGCAGGCCATCTCCAAACGTTTGGGAGGCGGGGAGCAACCAGTAGATCTGGCGCGCACGGTTGCAAGTCTGACACCAGAAGAGGTGGAGGAACTGGCGTCCAGGCTCCGTGCCCTCGTGACCGATTTCATGGCTGGAAAACAAGATTCGGACAACCCAGAGACGGCTGAGTATTCGCTGACGTACGCCCTACTCCCCTCGGAACCCATCTGACGCCGAACCATCCAACGGCACTGTTCGCTGGGTTGCACCCCGTCGAGTAGCCGCCGATCGAACTACGGCCCTACGATGGTCGTGTGACCCGATTCTCTGGAAATTGCGCAACGCCCATGACCCCACCGCCGCGTTTCCGCTTCTGCGAAGCGGAACTCGAGCCGCTAGTAGATCACTGAATGACTCTCCTCGATTGGTTCGCGGTTGTTGCGGGTTTGGTGATAATCGCCGGAACCACTGTCAGTGTGGTCAAGACCCTGGTCGTACCCCGAAGGGCATGGTCGTTCGTACCCCGAATCGTCGAGGTGGCAACCACGTGGGTATTCATGACGATCGCACGTCGCATGCGCTCATACGATCTGATGGATCGCTTTCTTGGATTCCTCGGTCCGAGCGTGCTCATCCTTCAGCTCCTCGTCTGGCTTGCCCTCCTCGTCTTCGGATTTGCCCTTCTCCTGATTCCCTCCACCGATTCTCTGGGACTGGCATTGGCACACAGCGGCTCCTCGACATTCACGCTGGGTATCACGTCAAGGGACCCGGGAGCAACATCCGGAATCGACGTGGTGGCAAGCGCTGTCGGACTCATTGTGATTGCGCTCACAATCGCCTATCTACCAGCGATCTACCAGGTGATCCGAAGAAGAGCAGTTCTCTCCAAGCAGTTGGGGAATCGGATCGGCACGCCCGCGTGGGGACCGCAGGTTCTCCTTACCCACCATGTTGCCAATGGTCTGCACGTACTCCCAGGCTTGTACTCGGACTGGGACAAGTGGGCATGCGAGGTGGCAGATGGGCATACGAAGTATCCGGTACTCAACCAATTCCGTCTGCCACGCTCAAGAAACCACTGGATGTTGAGCATGGTTGCAATGATGGACGCCGCTGCGATGGATCTCGCTTCTCGGCGGACAGCCCCGATTGAGGCTCACTTCTTCCTTCAGTCCGCTATTGCGTGCGTCAACCTCGATCTGGCGTCGTCGTTGCATGTCTCAACCGATCCAGAGGACGCGATCGCTGTGACACAGGAGGAGTTTTCAGAGGAGGTACGCACGCTTGTCGAATCTGGATATCCATGCGATGTTCCTACTGAAGAGGCATGGGCCACGTTCCTCGAGTGGCGGACACAGTATGACGCCACGATCTGCAGGATCCTCGATGTCATCGTGGCCCCACCGGCCCCGTGGACTCGCGACCGTTCGATGCCACGATGACGGTGCCCGGAACCTTCTGGTAGAGACTGCTTCCGCCGCGATCCCACTGAGCAATACGACTCCCACCACTCGATTTGAATTGCCGTCTCAGGGATGAGTACAGTCGGCGCTGGAAGCGGGAACCCCTCAATGGAAGGTTGACATGACGTCGCGCGGTGACAACGGCACGGGATCGGATCAGACCACAACTGATAGGTCAAGGGTCCGCCCGATATTCGCCTGGATAAATGGGCACATCGGACTCCTCAGCATCGTGTTGATTGTCTTGGGCGTTGCGGCAGGCATCGGTGGTGCGATGATCGCCGATACAGACGAACCCAGCTTCAGTCCTGCCGGCGAAATCTACGACACCGAGGCACGTGCCAATGAAGTGTTCGCATCGTCGTCGCCGATCCGCGTCGCATCGTTCATCGTCGACAGGGCCGACGGCCGAGACGTTCTTACAAAGGTCGCTCTGCTCGAATTCCTAGAGAACTCGGCCGACGCCCGCACCGACGGAGACAACGTAGGCCACCTCGCAGCTGTCTTTGATCAAGACCTCGGCATAGAAACCGAAGGTGTGTTCTCACTCGCCGAAGCTGTCGACTCAGCGCTGCCCTCCGGCCTGGCTGGCGCAACTGACGGCGATATCAAAATCGCGCTTTCGGAGTTGCTCGCGGATGGGAGCCCATTGGGTGCACTTCGATTCACGCTCGCAGATTCTGCGAATTCAGAGCCAGGCACGGTCGGTGGTAACACGATCACCGTCTGGACATCTCCAGCCTTCTTTGCGACTGTTCGTTATGACATCGATACCTTCGAGGGTGGAGAGATCGTCGACGGCGAAGACATCACTAAGGAAATCAACGCCGAGACCTGGCTCCGCACCGTGCAGACAACCCTCAGAGGAGACCAAATCGAGATGAGGGCGATCGGTATCGGTATCGACTCGAACCTCACCGGCGACGAGCAACTGACCGCCGGGGCCCCCTTCATCTTCCTCGCCGTCGCGATCATTGTGCTGCTCGTCGGCGCGCTCCTGAGGTCCTACTGGGCGTCAGTCATCGTGGCGACCGCTCTGGCTCTCACCCTGCTCTTCTACAACGGTGTACTCGGCTTGGCGAGCACGAACATGGGGTCCGCACTCGTGGTGTTCATACTCCCGATCACCCTGATTGCGTTCGGCGTCGACTTCTTCATCCACGGGATGGGTCGCGTGCGAGAAGCCCAGGTCGAAGGCGAGCCGCGCTCAACGGCATACACAGTAGGGTTGGTGGCAGTCTTCGCCGCTTTGACGCTTGCCGCGGCAACGTCGATAGCAGCGTTCCTCTCGAACGTGGCGTCTGGGATCGAAGCGATCATCGAGTTCGGCGTGGCAGCTGCAATCGGATTGTTCATTGCATACCTGATCCTTGGCTGGGTGAGCCCAAAGGCGGTCCTCGCCGTTGAAGACCACGTGGGTTCCAACCCCGCGGACCGAGGCATGATGATCGGGTACAAGGTATGGGCCCTCTTCGTCGCGATCATCGCGGGTGTCGTTGTTTCGTTGGCTGCCATGATGCCGCTCATCGGCGCAGTCGCGACAGCAGTGTTCGTCAGCCTGTTCGTGCTGCTACCGCTCCGGCTGACACGGCGGCGGAATGAGCGCTCCGTAGCAAAGGGCCGTCCTGCAACGGATGAGATAAAAGGCGCCGGCCACGGATTCAAGGCTGCCGGCACAGTTGTCCACTTCCTTGCAAGGTGGCGGGTATTCACCCTCCCTGTCGTTGCCGCGCTGGCGATTGCGGGCGTGTACGGAGCCACACAAGTGGAGACGGCGTTCGTATTCAGCGACTTCTTCTCTCCGAAGACCGACTTGATCCAGGGCCTCCAGAGACTCGAGACTCACTACGGAGGCGCCACAGGAGGGGTCGCGTACATCTACGTTGAGGGCGACCTCACCGATCCTGCGTCAATCGAGGCAATGGAAGCTGCGATCGAACGTCTTGACCAAAGCAGCGCAGAGTTCGCTCGAGATCTCGACGGCGAGCTCGTTGTTTCACCGAACGCCGCTTCCCTTGTCAGGACCACGTTGACGGTGCCTGGCGCTGCAGCGAACGTGGAATCCGCGTCTGGAGTCGCGATTGTTGATTCCGGTACGGGTCTCCCCAATTCAGCCGACGGCGTTGGAGCTATCTACACGACCAGTCGCGCCCAGGGCGTCGTTGCTGGTGATGGCGTCACGATCGTTCGTGCGGACCACGTGGGAACGTTCCTCTACGAAGAGGGCAGCATCCAGGCGACACGCCTCGAGGTGAATGTCACCACGTTCACCGATGACGTGATCATTCTTGAAGCGCGCCGCGTGATGGAGGAGTCGGCAGCAATACTGAAGACCGATCTCGGCGCTGCCGCCATCATCGTCAGTGTTTCGGGTGAAGTGATCACGAGCCAGGATGGGCTGGCTGCGTTCACGAATTCGATGATCATCTCACTACCGATCGCCATACTCCTCACCATCTTGATCGTCGGGTTCGCTCTCCGATCGGTTCGATACTCAGTAGTCACCGTCATCCCAATCCTTCTCGTAGTGGCATGGGTATTCGGATACATGTGGCTGAGAGGCATGACGATCAATGTCATCACTGCGACGATCGCCGCAATCGCCGTTGGTGTGGGAATCGACTTCTCGACGCACTTCACTGTGCGCTTCCGCGAGGAATTCAAGAACGAACCGAGCAGGTTCCCCGCACTGAGGCGGGCCGGCGAAGGAACTGGTGGAGCCTTGATCCTGTCTGCGATCACCTCGATCGTCGGATTCGGAGTCATGGCAACGGCCCCCACTCCGCTCTTTGCGAGCTTTGGCGAGCTCATGGCGGTGATGATCCTCTTCGCTGTTGTTGTTGCGTTGCTGGTGCTACCGAGCCTGCTCATCGTGGTGACCCCCAGACGCAAGGGTGAAGAACGCGAAGAGCTCGAAGCGTCCATCACCAAGGGTGAATACGAGTACGACCCCCACTCAAGATCGACGGCGATACGAGAGCCAGAGACCGAGTAGTCGCCAGCGAATCGATTCCGATCACCGCGCCGAACGAAGGAACAGAAGAACCTCAAGACACCGGATCGCCGAGAACAGCAGGTCACGGCGATGAGAGGAAGAAGACATCATGGGACCAGGTCGGATAATCACGATCATTGTGGGCGCGGGGATCGCGCTCGTTGCGCTGGCGCTGCTCATCGGCGGCGCAGTGCTGACGATCGCCTACGCAATCGAGAGCGAGGACGGAGGGTACTTCGATGAGACGCTCGATCGCGTCGGTACCGCCACGGCAGCCATTACGACGGAAGACGTCGATCTTCGCACCGACCCCGGACCGGAGTGGGGACTGAACGCTCTCGACGTTTCTGTCAGGCTGCAGGCAACCAGTGTCGACGACAGCGGCGAACTGTTCATCGGTATCGGGCCAGAAGCCGACGTCACTGCGTACCTGAGCGGAACCGCCCATGACGAGATCAGCCACATCACCGCGGGCGGAAGCCTCGAGTACACCCAAGTCTCGGGCGGGGAATCCGCTTTACCTCCCGTCGACGAATCCTTCTGGGTTGCGTCCGCTGCGGGCGGGGGCACGCAGGTTGTCGAATGGGATGTCGCGGAAGGCGAGTGGATGGTCGTACTGATGAATGTCGACGGTTCCGCGGGAATCCTCGCCGACGTGACGGTCGGTATTCAATCGGGGGCGTTGCTTGCGGTTGGCATCGTCATGCTGATCGCAGGCGGAGTGATCCTCGCAATCGCAGTCGCCATCATCTTGGCAGGAGCTCTCAGCCGAAAGACCGCGCAGGACATCACGACCGACGAGCAAGCGCCAGCTGGCCAAGTGGACCGGGCGCCGTACCCAGTCCGATTGGACGCGGCACTCGATGATCCCGTTGTCGCCGTGGCTATGGCTCGTCAAGTGGTTCCTGGCGATTCCCCACTACTTCGTCCTCATGTTCTTGTGGATCGCCTTCGGGGTCCTGACGTTCATCGCGGGCATCGCGATTCTGTTCACCGGTCGATATCCGAGGGGCATCTTTGACTTCAATGTCGGCGTGATGAGATGGACGTGGCGTGTCGTCTTCTACTCAGGAACAGGTGGCCTCGGGACAGACCGTTATCCGCCGTTCACCCTCGGACCCGAACCCGACTACCCAGCAACACTCGAAGTGGCCTACCCGGACAAGCTTTCGCATGGATTGGTGCTCGTGAAATGGTGGCTGCTGGCCATCCCGCACTTTCTCGTGCTGGTCTTCATCGTCGGCGGCGGCGTTGGATGGTGGTGGTGGGATACGAACACGGCGGTTTGGAGCGGAGGACTGCTCGGCATACTCGTCTTCATCGCAGCAGTGATACTCCTCTTCACAGGAAAGTATCCGAAGCCATTGTTCGATCTCATCATCGGTCTCAACCGCTGGGCGTTCCGCGTATTCGGCTACGTTGCGCTGATGACAGACGACTATCCACCGTTCCGTCTCGATCAGGGCGGGAGCGAAGACCTGAATAGGACGTAACGACCAAGACACGGAGTGGAACTCCGGTAACCAAGAAATGGGATTGCCGCCTGGCCAGTCCGAGATAACGTAGTCGAACCCAACAGAGGAACTTCCGTGCAAGACCGCGACGTAGACACCTCAACACAGAACCGGCCGTCAGACCCCATCGAGTGGGTTCGACGGTGGAAATTCGAGAGCATTCGGATCGTCGTTGCTCTCGTTGTAACGGTGGTCGCAACCGTCCTCGCTGTCGAACCCTTGCCAGCATGGGAGGTTGACCTCTTTCGGGCAATTAACGATCTACCACGGCAGGCTGAGTGGCCGATGTGGGTCATGCAGCAGGCAGGGATGCTCTTCGCTGTCGCAGCCGGAGCAATCATTCTGTGGTTCGTGGTGAACCATTGGCGACCCCCGGCTGCACTGGTTGTGGGTGGCTTCTTCTTCGGATGGACAGCCGCCAGGCTCATCAAGGCGTACGTGGACCGCGGACGGCCAGGCGCACTGCTCGACAACGTGTATTTCGGATGGCGAACACCCATCGACACCGACGGCTATCTCTCCGGTCACGCCGTCGTCGCAGTCACCCTTGCAGTGGTGCTCTCGCCCTACATGCCACGTTGGCTCCGGTGGTCCCTGTATGGCCTTGCCGGGGTGGTCTGCTTCTCACGGATATACATGGGCGCCCACCTCCCGCTCGACGTCATCGGCGGTGCTGCGTTCGGTGTGCTCATTGGCTCGGTCGTAAACCTCTTGTCAGGTCTGAGACGAGACCGAACCCAACCCGAGGCGCTGCGGCTCGCCTGAGCGGTGTCAAGAGACGTGCGATGAATGGGTGAATCCACGACGTCGGTCGTCGATCCGATGCGCGATCGCTGCAACACCGATCGCGATGGCTGCTCCGAGTGCTGCTCCTGCCGCCACATCGCTGAGCCAGTGAGCCCGGAGATATACGCGACTGAGCGCCATCACAACAGCGAACAGCGCTGCAACCATCTCGAGATTCCGGCGTCTCGGACCAGCTGGCACGAGCACGATCACGGCGCCGATGGCCATTGCAGCCCCAACTACGGAGTGGCCAGAAGGGAATGACCAACTGGACGTCTCGGCGAGAGACAACGTTGGCCTTGGTCTCATGTACAAGTTCTTGACGGGCCCGACCATCAGCTGTGACAGGATCATCGTCACTACCCAAGCTGAGAACGCTTCCCACCGATTGCGCCAAGCAAGCCATCCCGCAACAGCAGCCATCGTCGGCCACACCACCCAAGCCGTGCCGATGAAGTCGAGTGCCTGGGCCATGATGACTGCCGGTTGCCATTCCGCTGAGACGGCCCATCCGTGCACCGCGTCATCCACCACCTGCACCTGTTCCCGAAGCTGGGGAAACGCGATAGCCAGGAAGAGGAGCGCACTGAAGACCCAGAGACCCAACGCGATCCTTGAGGCGACCGGATGGTCGTGCAGTAGCGGGCGGTCCTGCAATGGGCCGGCGGAAGCCGCTTTCGGTGCGTCAGATATCGTGAACTCCTTCAGATTGCGACGAACCCTACCCCGCCTGTGACGCGCGGCATCTGGCACAGAGAGAACCGTTCTTCACGTCTTGTTGCGACGCGGCAGAGTCAGCTGTGCGATGCGATGAATTCCTGTACACGGCGCCAGGCGTCAGCCGACTCTGCGGAGAACTCGTCGTATTTGCGGTCGAAAAATGAGTGCGGTGCTTCCGGGTATACGATCACTTCGCCATCTGCGCCTGCTGCCTCGATTGCATCCCTGAACCGGTTATCGATCTCAACCGGGATCCCTGGATCATCACCGCCCTGAAGCGCGAGCACAGGACATGAGAAGTCCGGAATGCTTGAGATGACCGTAGGTGCGCCCTGTGGGACATCGGCACGGTCCGGATGGCCATAGAAACCCACGGCACCTGCCAACCCGAGATCGGCTGCTGCCATATACCAACTGTTCGATCCACCGAAACAGAAACCAACCACGAATACCGATCGGCTCGGGTTGTCCCGCCGAAGGTGGGCGACGGCAGTGGCAACATCGGCAGTGACACCGTCGATGGTCGTCGCCTTCACCTCTGGCCAGTAGTCGAACTCATCGTCTCGCACACCAACACCGGCGGTTCGTCCGAAGTAGTCGATGGCGAGCGCATCTGTTCCGTGCTCGGCGAAGCGGAGGGTCAGCTCTTCATAGAAACGGAACAACCCACGCACGTCTGGCAGCACAACGACGGCGCTGTCGCTTCCCGCGGTCGCCTCGAATGCGGAAAACTCATTGCCGTCACTGGCAGCAAGTGTCAGATGGTCGGAGCGAACCGAGTCGCTATGGATGTGCGGGATCGGGGGGGACGAGTCGAGATCAAAACACATACGATTCCTGTTCCGTGGGGCTGAGACAGACCGTACCTCGTCGCACGATTGCCCGCGACCGTTGTCAACGGACAGATCCGTTCATCCACACGAATAGGTAGCGTGCATGCGGTCGATCGGAGCAGCATGCCAACACATCCCATCACCGACCTGCTTCCGTTCACGTCTGATGCGGACGCCGACGTTGTGGTTCCTTTCCACAATCGGGCGCTGCGAGAGATGCATCCCAGACGGCCCTTCTTGACGACTGAGGAGTTCCGAGTCCGATTCGCGGAGGCCCAGATGGAGCGACAGTTCTTCGGACTCATGGACGACGCTGGAGAACTCGCCGCTCTCGGACTAGCGATGTGGTGGGTTGATGGAACGAATCCCCATCTTGTGTTCTTTCAGAACTTGGTGCGGCCAGATCTACGGAGGCAGGGTCTTGGCCGGCAGGTGCTTCGCCGGATCTTGCACATCGCTAAGGAGCGCGGCCGCTCGATGCTGATCGCTGACATCATGGACACAGTCCCAGCTGGAGAAACCTTTGCGACTCAGGTTGGTGCTGACCTGGGTATCAAAGAACACGTCAATGTTGTGGCGGTGAGCGATCTCGATATCGAGATGCTGGAGCGGTGGGTTACCGAAGGACCTGCCCGTGCGGAGGGATACGTGCTTCTGGCGTGGACCGACGGGTATCCCGTGGAGCACCACGGCGAGATCGCACGGTTGTTCGTGATGGCTGATGAAGATATGCCGTTCGACGATGCGGCATTCGATCCGCAGGCAGAGACGGCAGAGACCGTCAAGGAGCGTCTGGATCGGTCAGACGGAGTCATCGAGCGAACCACTTCGGTGGTCCGCCATATCGCGTCCGGTGCCATCGTCGGATTCTCAGAAGTCGTGATGGTCCAGAGAGGCAGTCCGACCCTCAGCACGACGCTCACCGTCGTTGATCGAGATCACCGCGGTCATGCGATCGGCAAATGGATCAAAGCCGATGCGATCCTGCGAGGCGTCGGGCGCTATCCGGGTGTGACCCACATCGAGACTGAGAATGCGTTCTCGAATGCTCCCATGCTCGGCATCAACGACGCGGTCGGCTTCCGACCGGAACACACGCTGATGGCATATCAGGCCACTGTGGACACGGTACAGGCCTACCTGGATCGCAACTGAACCGACCAGTCTCGTTTCGCCGCTGGGGGGTCCCTGTAGAGTCGCACGATGGCGGAATACACCTTCACCTCTGAGATGTGGCTCTGGCAGAGCAACGGCGGTACCGCCTGGACGTTCATCACTCTGCCCCAAGACGTGTCAGACGAGATCGAGGGCACGGTGCCGATGAAAGGCGGATTCGGCTCGGTGAAGGTCGATGTCACGATCGGCACCACCGAGTGGAGCACCTCGCTGTTCCCCTCAACAGAGACCGAGAGCTACATCCTCCCAATGAAGAAGCTCGTACGGGTGAATGAGAACCTCGAGCACGGGGATCAGGTGAACGTCACCGTGTCACCAGTGTTCGGACCTGAGTAACAATCAGCGTCGCGTCACACCTGAGCGAGCGTCAAGCAGACGATCACACGTCGTCGACGAAGAAACTCATCAACACGGCGATCATCACCATCGGTTCTGATCGCAGTTCGCATGCACGTCGAGAATTCGGCGTGACCGACGACGTCCACGATGGTGTCAGTGTGCGGGGCTACTCAGGTCAGTTCAATAGCGTCGTCACTCCGTGTCGACTCCTGTGCCGATCGAACGAGCGATTCGACGTTAGGGACACGCGCAAGTATCTCCGGCTCGACGTCGGTGACCCGATCCCTGTCATCCAGAGACAGCTCGGCCACGCCAGCCTGCAAACCACGGACACCTACCTCTCACACATCGCCCAAAGCAAGTGCTTGAGTTCATTGCTGCCCGAAGCTGGGATGCGCCTTGACCTCATCGGGCGGTTCGTTGCCAGACACCGTCCAACGATCCTTCCAGGTCCCCCGGTGGTTCGATGCCACGTTCCTCGAGCCACAGCTGGAGTGCCTCTGCGACAACAACTGACCGCGACCGGTGGGTAGGCGTCGCCACATCAACGATCGAGACAAGCTCAGGGGGGAGCGACACGCTGATCTGACGGAGCTTCACAGAAGACATGGTTCGACCGTGTCACACTCGGACCGTCCATTCAAGAGGTTCGATCTGGCCGAAGCGGGTGTGGCCAGAAACCGCTCGCTTCGGCTACCAACATGGTGGCACCAAGATGCTCCTGATGCTTTCGGAAGATGTGGCCTGTACACGTTCGTCGGTGTGGGCCATCATGCCTCCTTCGGCCTCTTGACGACAACCAAGAGCATCTTGAATCGTTCCTTGGCATCCAGAGCGTGCGGAATGTCGGCTGGCATCACGACCGCCTCTCCGGTCTTGACCGTCATCTCTTCTCCGCCGATCGTGATGGACGCCTCGCCGTCCAGGACATACACCATCGCGTCGCCAGGCGTCGTGTGAGCGCTGAGACCTTCGCCACGATCGAACGCGAAGAGGGTCATACCGACCGCCCCGTTCTGGGCAAGCGTGCGGCTCACAACACGGCTCTCGGCGTATTCAGTCAATTCGGAGAGCACCAGAGGTTCCGAAAAGGGGATGTTCTTCATCAAAGTCTGTTCACTCATAATTCTCCTCATATTCGACGGTGAGCTGAAGCGTCGTCCGCTAGAACCGGTCGATTGTTAGCTGTGGAGCTCATAGGCCCCCGCGTACGGCATCGACGCCGCCTTGGTCATGCTGCGACGTTCATCGTCTCGCGAGTGTACATGAGCACCCCCATCGTGTTACATGACGAACCGCCCACAGCGACACACACAAGCGGTGTCCCCTCGAGCGGTCTCGGCAGGGGGATTGTCGAGCAATGGGGCCGCTGAAGGACATGTGTGCACCCATTGGGAGTCCTACTCTGCCCGCATGACCCAACGCGACCCGCACACGAGACCTTGGTGGCATGAGGCCGTCTTCTATCAGATCTATCCGTTGAGTTTCGCCGACTCCGATGGAGATGGCTATGGCGACCTCGATGGGATCACATCGAGACTCGACTATCTGGCGGACACCCTAGGCGTGGATGCAATCTGGCTGTCGCCTTTCTACAAGAGCCCAATGAAGGACTGGGGCTACGACATCTCCGATCACACAGACGTCGATCCACTCTTCGGTGACCTCGGCGGCGCAGAGAGACTGATCGATGCGGCCCACTCTCGTGGCGTCAAGGTGATCGTCGACTACGTGATGAACCACTCATCTGATGAGCACCCGTGGTTCGTCGAATCGCGATCGTCGCGCGACAATCCGAAACGGGATTGGTATGTGTGGCGCGACGGGAAGCCTGACAGAAACCCCCCAACAAACTGGGTGAGCGTTTTCAGCGGTCCGTCCTGGACGTTCGACCACACCACCGGACAGTGGTATCGCCATACATACCTGGCCTCCCAGCCAGACCTCAACTGGAGGAACCCGGAACTTGTCGATGCAATGCTGGACGTTGCCAGGTTCTGGCTCGACATCGGAGTCGATGGATTCCGGGTCGATGCTGCCCATCAGATGATGAAGGACCCCCTTGAACGAGACAACCCTCCGGTGCCCGAAGACTGGCAGCGTCCTTTCAAAGACATGGGGGAGTACGACGATTTCGTGCACCTGTACGACCTTGCACACCCGGACGTCCATGAAGCACACCGTGCCTTTCAGACCGTGCTCGATGAGTACGGTCGGGATGCAATGAGTGTCGGCGAGATCCACATCTTTGATCTTTCGGAGTGGGCTTCGTACTACGGGCACGATTTGGATGAGTTCTCGATGCCGTTCAATTTCCACCTGATGGCTTGCGACTGGGACGCACGGAGCATCAGGGCGCTTATCGAAGCCGTGCATTGGAACGTGCCCGCCGGGGCTTGGACGAACTGGACGCTCGGCAATCATGACGAGATCAGACTCGCATCCCGGATTTCTGCTGGCCAGGAGCGACTCGCGGCGCTGCTACTCCTCTCTCTTCGAGGTACACCGTTCCTCTACTACGGCGATGAGCTCGGCATGAAGCAGACAGCGGTGTCTGACGACCGGAAGAAGGATCCCTGGGGAGACAACGTCGAGTACCTCTCGAGAGACGGGGAGCGAACCCCGATGCAGTGGAACGATGGGCCGAATGCCGGCTTCTCCCCCGAAGGCATAGCCCCTTGGCTGCCAGTCGCAGACGACTATCAGACGGTGAATGTGAAGTCAGAGCTCCAGCTTCCGGAGTCGACTCTCAACATGTACCGACGACTCCTTGACGTGCGCCGAGAGTCGGAGGCGTTGAGGTTCGGTTCGTTCATGGTGCATCCGAGTTCGTCTGACGAGGTACTCGTATATCGGCGCGAGTCAGACCACGAAACAATCACCGTTGCGCTGAACTTCAGCGACGCCGAGACAGTGGTCGAACTTCGTGCCGGTCGAGTCGTCTTCTCGACTGTTGATGAGAACCGCGAGGAAGCCTTCAGGGACTCGATCGTGCTCGCTCCGAACGAGGGCGTCATCGTGAGGCATCGTCGCTGACGTCATCCTCCCAGATTCGTAGAACCGTCGATCTCCGAACTGGGACTCCTCACACGGTCCAGGGCGCTGGCGCCTCTGGGTCGATCCCATATCGTTCGATCGCTGTGGCGACCACATCGGCACCCAACGCGCCCTGATCTACGAGAGACGACAGCACCGCCACAACGATGTGTGCGGTGTCAACTTCAAAGAACGATCGCAGCGCTTCTCTCGTGTCGCTTCTTCCGTAGCCGTCCGTTCCGAGGGTTGTAAAGGGCTTCCGTATGAACGGGGCAACCTGATCAGGAACCGCCTTCATATAGTCCGTCACCGCAATGATCGGTCCACGGGCAGTGTCGAGGAGTCGCGTCACGAGAGGTATGCGTTGCTCGCGCTGGGGATGCAACATGTTCCAGCGATCCGTCGCCATTGCCTCCTCGCGCAGCTTCTTGTACGACGTCGCGCTCCAGAGTTCCGCACCAACATCGAAGTGATCGGCAAGCTCGACCTGTGCAGCTCGCGCCGCTTTGTGGGCGGGACCAGAGAACAGAATCGTTGCGCTGTGCTCGTGGCTGGGCGGGGCGTCGGCGAATTTGTAGAGGCCTTCGAGAATGCCATCTTCGGACCCAGAGGGCTTCGCGGGCTGGACGCATGGCTCGTTGTACAGAGTGAGGTAGTAGAAGACATCGTCCATGTCTCCATACATGCGCTGGATCCCCCGTTCGACAATGGTGGCCATCTCAAATGCGAACGCTGGGTCATAGGCCTCACACGCAGGAATCGTCGATGCCAGGACGTGGCTATGCCCATCCTGATGTTGGAGTCCCTCGCCCGCCAGCGTCGTACGACCTGCCGTTGCACCCAGTAGGAACCCACGCGCTCGGGAGTCGGATGCTCCCCAGAGTGCGTCTCCGACCCTCTGGAAACCGAACATCGAGTAGAAGGCGTAGAACGGGACCATTGGGACGCCCTGTGTCGCGTACGACGTTGCAGCGGCAATCCAACTGGCGGTCGCCCCGGCCTCTGTGATGCCTTGCTCGAGCATCTGCCCGTCCATCGACTCGCGGTACGAGAGAATCAGGTTGTGGTCGACCGGCTCATACAGCTGTCCTTCGGACGCATAGATTCCAATCTCCTTGAAAAGCGCATCCATGCCAAACGTCCGGCCCTCGTCCGGAATGATCGGAACGATTCTCTCACCGATGCTCGGGTCCCTCGTCAGGGCTCGGAGCAGTCTCGTGAAGGCACCGGTTGTTGCAACCTCGATCGTGCCGGAGCCGCCATCGAACTCAGCGAATGGGTTGTGATCCGGCAACTCAAGAGGGATCCGAATGGGGAGTCCGCGACTCGGAAGCGGACCGTTGAGCGATTCGCGACGCCCGAGGAGATAGGTGTGCTCCGGTGATCCACCCTCGAACCGGAGATACGGCGGCTCACCAGACTCAAGATCAGCGTCCGATACCTCGTCGTGGAGGTGGAGCCTGTCCCTGAGGTTCCTGAGCTGCTCGCCGCTCAGCTTCTTGATCGAGTGTGTCGCATTCTTGCCTGCGACGTCAGCTCCAAGTGTCCAGCCCTTGATCGTCTTCGCAAGGATGACGGTTGGAGCTCCCTTCAGCTGCTGAGCAGACCGGTATGCCGCATAGACCTTGCGATGGTCGAGACCGCCACGACGAAGGTCCCATATCTCGTCATCGGACATACCCGCCACAAGTTCCTGGAGAGCTGGCTCGGGACCAAAGAAGTGCTCCCGAATGTACGCTCCGGACTCTGCCTTGTAGCGCTGGTACTCCCCGTCGACTGTTGCGTTCATCTTGTTCACGAGAGCGCCGTCGACGTCTCGAGCGAGAATCTCATCCCAGCCGGAACCCCAGATCACCTTGATCACATTCCACCCTGCGCCCCTGAACATGGCCTCGAGCTCCTGGATGATCTTCCCGTTCCCACGGACCGGGCCATCGAGCCGCTGCAGATTGGCGTTGACAACCCACGTGAGGTTGTCGAGCTTCTCACGACCCGCCACCGATATGGATCCGAGGGTTTCGGGCTCGTCCGTCTCACCGTCACCGATAAAGCTCCAGACTCTCGAGCCGCTGGTGTCCGCTATCCCGCGGTTTTCGAGGTACCGCAGGAACTGCGCGTGGTAGATCGAGTTGATGGGTCCGAGACCCATCGATACGGTCGGGTACTCCCAGAAGTCTGGCATGAGGCGCGGGTGCGGATAGCTCGACAGTCCGTGCCCGCCGATCTCTCGCCGAAACCCATCGAGATCGTTCTCTGACAGGCGTCCCTCAAGGAAGGCTCTTGCATAAATCCCTGGTGTCGCGTGTCCCTGGAAGTACACGTGATCTCCCGGTGTCCCATCTGCTTTGCCCCGAAAGAAGTGATTGAATCCGACTTCGTACAGCAAGGCCGAGGACGCAAACGACGACAGATGCCCTCCAATACCGTCTGCCTTCTTGTTCGCCCGAATGACCATCGCAGCTGCATTCCATCGGATGAAGCGACGGATGCGCTTCTCCAGGTATTCATCCCCCGGATATGTCGGCTCAGCTTTCGGAGGGATCGTGTTGATGTATGGCGTCGACACGGACCCGGGCACACCAATGTTGTGCTCCCTCGCGTGCTCCAAGAGCCGAGCCATCAGATACCGGGCACGTGTATCGCCATCGATTTCTACGATCTCATCGAGCGCATCGAGCCACTCCTGGGTCTCGGTAGGATCCATATCCCTGAGTTGGTGTGTGAACCCGTCGATGTAGATGGGGCGGTCAGGCATTCGATACTTCTCCGGGTGCGATGAGGCGCAGACTACAGACGCTGTGCCACGGAGTTGACCGACTTGATGCTGCCCTCGAGCAACCGATCTCTCCCTCTCATCCTCGGTTTTCGGCGACTTGACGGGCACTACTCGTTGAGATTGTCTGCGCGTACGAGTCGACGTGGACGAATACTGAGTTCAGGAATCGAACACGTTCTTGAAGGGCCATGCGCACATCTTCGCCGATGGTGTGGCCGTCTTCGACCGAGAGGGTCGAGTTGACACCGATGGAGACGTCTGCTCGAAGACGGTGTCCCATCCACCTCACCTGGCATGCATTGACGGCGAGCACGCCATCGACCGAAGCTGTAACGCTCTCGATCTCGTCGACCAGCTCAGGATCCACCGCGTCCATGAGCCGCCCGTAGATGTCACGTCCCGCAGACCACATCACCCGAAGGATCACGACTCCGACAATGATTCCGATGATCGGATCAGCCTGCTGAAATCCCAGCCAGGCACCGACCGCACTGCCAGCCACAGCGAGCGACGTGAACCCGTCCGCGCGGGCATGACGTCCGTCGGCGATGAGGGCAGCCGATCCGATCTCCCTGCCGACCCGTATGCGATACAGGGCCACGAGTTCGTTGCCGGCAAAACCCACTAGTCCTGCAGCGAAAAGCACACCGAGGAATTCGAGATCTCGTGGATTCATCAACCGGCTGATCGACTCCCAGAGCACCACGACTGCCGAAAGGAGGATCATCAACACCACAAAGAGCCCAGCGAGATCTTCTGAGCGGCTGTAGCCGTACGTGTACCGACGTGTTGCTGCCCTCCTACTCAGCCGAAAGGCGAAGAAGAGCGGGACGGCAGTGAGCGCGTCTGAGAAATTGTGAATCGTATCGGCGAGTAGGGACACCGAGCCGGTGAGCCAGACGAGCAACGCCTGGATGACGGCCGTCAGCATCAAGGCGGAGAACGAGACAATCAGTGCCCTCGTGCCGCGAGCGCTGCTTTCCAGGGCACTGTCGATCGACTCTGCGGGATCGTGGGAATGTGCTCCGAACAGTTCGCTGAGCCCTGCTTGATCGCTGACCAGCGCGATGAACCGGTGCCGTGACCGTGCGAGTGCTCGCGTCCTTCGTGATGCGCCCGACCATGGTCATCGGAATGGGAGTGCGAATCCGGTTTCGTCTCACCCGTGCTGGCGGTCATGCCTTGTTACCTCTCGTTCCTACTACGAGTGAAGGTAACGTGTTGGAAGGAGTATTTGCAACTCGTTGCAATAACATTCATACGCAGTAGTATCGCAACGCACCTAGGAAAGATAAGCTGTGGCCGTGACAAAAGCAGTCAGCCTGAACGAAGACATGCTCACCGAGCGACTCCGCGAGGCCGGGCTCCGCTTGACCCTCCCCAGGAGAGCCATCTGTCGCGTACTGGCCGACAGCGAAGAACAATTTCTCAGTGCATCGATGATCGTCGAACGCGTGTCAGAAACAGCCGGCCACCTCGACGCCTCGACGGTGTATCGAACACTCGACGAGTTGGCCCGGATCGGGCTCGTCCACCACCTGCATCTGGCCAACGGCCAACCAGGCACTTGGCACATCACTCTGGACCACGACCACGAACACCTCGTGTGCGAGAGCTGCGGCAAGACGATCGAGGTGCCACGAGCGGAGTTCGCCCAGCTCTATGACGTCCTTCGGGACAAGTACGGCTTTGAAACCAACCCGCACCACTTCGCTTTTCTCGGTCATTGTGACGAGTGCGAACCTCAAGCGGACCGCTCCCACGCGCATGGAACCGCGACTGGAGAGCGCGCATGACCCGGCCATATGACTCGACGATATTCGATGCCCAGCGGGCGCATTGGGAATCGAGGTTGTCGGCGAGACCGGATATGTTTGGCCTCGAGCCCAGCGAGTCTGCCATTGCCGCTGCCGCCATGTTCGCTGAGAACGATGTTTCCGAGATCCTGGAGTTGGGTGCCGGTCATGGACGTGACACGCTGTACTTGCATCACACGGCATCGCGGTAACTGCGCTCGACTACACGGACACCGCGTTCACGACGATCAGCGCCGAGGCTACTGCGAGCGGTGCGAGCGTTTCGTGTGTCAGCCACGATGTCCGTGAGCCGCTCCCCTTCCCTGATGCGTCGTTCGATGCGTGCTATTCGCACATGCTGTTCTGTATGGCGCTCACGACGGTCGAACTCAAGCAATTGACCGCCGAGGTGCGCAGGGTTCTCCGCCCCGGCGGCCTTGTGACGTACACGGCACGGACAACAGATGACGCACACTTCGGTGCGGGTATCGACCGCGGCGATGACATGGCTGAGAGCGGCGGTTTCATCGTCCACTTCTTCAGCCCCGAACTCGTCGAGCGCCTCTCTGACGGATTCGAGATCGTCGATCAGTTCAACTTCGAGGAGGCTCGTCTACCGCGGCGCCTCGTCTCGGTGACGATGCGTCGGGGCTGATCGCGAGATGACGGTCGGTTCGCGCTTAGCTCCCGCAGGAATCTAGTCCTCGCGTCGGACCTGGTCCACGACACGTTTGTGCGGGCGATCGCACGAACGTACCAGTTCCAAGCCGACGCCGGCCTCGGAGCATGGCTCCGCCGGATCCTTCACATCCTCGCCGTCGACCGCGCAGATGTTCAGGACGCGCGGTGGATATCGAAGCGGTTGAGGAGAATTGGTGGGACAACCGCCCGGATTCACAACTAGTACCCGCACGCGGCCTTCGCAACGCCGTCTGGCTAGATCTCGGCGAGAACCACTTCCATTGCGTTGGAAGCCCGCAAGTCCTTCATGGGCGTCATCTGCGCTTGAATCGTAAACGACAACTCCTCCCCATCCCTGAGCCGACCACGAACATCCCCGCTCAGGGTCCGATACGACAACTCAGCTATCTCCGAGAGCGGGACCTCGCAACGCCAGTCGGCGTCGCCCGACTCGAGGGAACCGAACCGGATGACGGTGTCGGTGAACCCAACCACCCCCTGCTGGACCGATATCGGTTTGTTGACCTGTGCCCAGTAGAACTCATCGCGCTCTGCCGCCCGCCATCTGTAGGGATCGCGTGAAGCGAAGGACGAACCAGCGAGGCGCCGCCTCCGATTGACAACCAAGAGACGGACGGTGACCCCCAGTACGACACCGGCGACGAGCGCTTGCCACCACGACACTCCCACGGTGTTCCCAGTGAAGGCACCCGTGAAGAAGACGAGGAGATAGATGAGCGCGAAGAAGACGACGAGGATGCCCGCGATATTCAGTGCGCGGTCGACAAGAACGCCGATAAACCCCTTGAACCCGTCTTGATCTCTCCACACCACGAGAGGAATCTAGTTGCGGAACTGACAGAAACGACACGGATCAGGAAAAAGCCTTGGACGCTACACCGCGCTCCAGCCTCGCATCGATCGGATAGCAAATACGAGGATCGCATCGATCGAGCCAGCAGGAACGTACTGCGGATATTTGCCGGCGAGCGCTGAACGCCAATCCGCCGATGGTTCAAAGGTGCCGGAGTACAAGAGGTCGACGCGGACCCACCACAATGCGGCCCAATCGGAGTCCCTGTGGTCAATGAGCAGGGACGCGCGCAGGTCGGCCTGCAGATTGTGGATTCGACGTAGCTTGTTCGTCCTCTTCGGTTTCACCGTGTCGATGGGGATCGCAAGTCGATCGCCGCGCACGGCGAAGACCGCGGGAACGAGATGCGTCCCATGATCGGGGTCGGTGGTTCCAAGGACAGCGAAAGGCGCGGACTCGAGGCGCATCAGGCAGTCTGCTGCATCCATCTGCATCCGGCAGGCTACCAAACTGCTCGGCAGCTGCGTGGAGCGTTGTTGACGGACACCAGTCGCGATGTCGCGATGCCCGAGGTGGGAGGGCTCAATGGTGCCGTTCTCATGTTGGCAGATGGGTGAGGAGCAGTCCGATTGCCAGCAGGACGTGCGCTATCGCCAGCAGCCGAAGCGGACGTTCCCACGTGGCCAGCAGCGTGGAGCGATTCCAACTCGCGTCGCCGATGTCTGCGGTGGCATTCGCCACGGCACGTCTCACGTGCCGGGCCGGAGTCGAGAGCGTTCGTTGCGCCATGCTGAAGAACGTTGCCGCAACGGCTACGCCCACAACGGCGAACGAGATCGACTCGGTCTGCGCCCAGTACCCGACCAGAACCGGGAAGGCACCCCATGCAAGGCCGAAGCCAGCCGTCGAGTGAATCCAGACCGACCATTCGAGGGCATAGGCAGCAGCGAGCAGCACGCCCACAGCGCCCCATGCAAGG
>PVMK01160407.1_pt1 | contig 31593 bp, 27 predicted proteins | sample 1853481 | NCBI WGS metagenome assembly PVMK01 (sample SAMN08533507, study PRJNA380276) | Marine sediment metagenome, whole genome shotgun sequencing project.
TTTTCCCTTTGATGTTTGCCGTGCCGCTGGGGATAGCGCTGGCCAGCTTCGCTTGAGGATAAGCCGGAACCATAAAATAGTCTGCTGGAGGCGTCCAATTTTTGAGAAATGATTCGTTTAATGTCGTCAGTTGGCATTGCGCATTCTGGCGTACGGCCGAAAAATCAGCAAGAGGAGCGTAGGAACTGGCATACGCCAGATTCGGCAGTAGTAGAAGCCATACCAAGTGATAAAGAAAATTTTTCTTCATGAAAAGACTCCTTGAACTTTGCTGGAGAGCGGATTCAAAATGAAGGAGTATCATCGCGAAAGCTCGGTGAGCAGTCAACCGAGAGAGATGCAACTATACGTTAAGAGATCGTTGGAGTCTTTCCAGGATTTTTATTGATCACATTCATAGCCAGAGCGATCATTGAGCCCACATCGGCCACAGAAGCAGGCAACACGAGAGTATTGCTGGATTTTGCCAATTTCCCAAATTCGCCGATATATTGTTCGGCCACTCGTAGTTGTACGGCCTCATAGCCTCCAGGATCTTGTACGGCTTCCGCGACTTTGCGAATTCCGTCAGATGTCGCCGTTGCAATAGCCAGAATGGCCGCAGCTTCACCCTCCGCCTCATTGATTTGTTGTTGTCGCTTGGCTTCCGAGGCTTTGATGACCTGTTGCTTTTCGCCTTCAGCCTCGTTAATGGCCGCGTCTCGTTGTCCTTCCGAGCCCAGGATGACGGCCCGCTTTTCCCGTTCGGCCCGCATCTGCTTTTCCATAGCGTTGATCACATCTTGAGGTGGATTGATATTGCGAATTTCATAACGCATCACTTTCACGCCCCACGGGGACGAAGCTTTATCTAATTCATTAACCACGGAAACATTAATCGTCGATCGTTCCTCGAATGTACGATCTAAGACAATTTTGCCAATTTCGCTCCGCAAGGTGGTTTGGGCCAATTGAGAAATCGCGAATCTGAAATCCGTAATGCCATAGGAGGCACGCTCAGCATCCAAGACTTTAATGTAGAGCACGCCATCAACACCGACCTGCACATTGTCTTGGGTGATACAGATTTGCTCCGGGACATCAATGGCGATTTCCTTCAAAGAATGTTTGTATCGGATGACATCGATGAACGGGACGAGTATATGGAGGCCGGCATTGAGGATTGAAGAAAATTTTCCCAACCGTTCGACCACGTAGGCGCTTTGCTGAGGCACCACCACGGCCGTTTTTTTCAAGATGAGTAAGGCCAGACCGGCAAAAACAAGTGTGACTAATAATTCACCTGACATGTTAGTCCTCCTGTGTGAGCGATTCGGCTTGAATCCATAGTGTCAGGCCATCCACCCGCACAATCTTTGCGATGGTATTTTTCTCGAGGATATTTTCTCCCGCATTTCGTGCGTTCCAGGTGGACCCACGAAGTTCCACTTTCCCTAAGGCCTGTGGTTCAAGAGGCTCAAGCACCGTTGCAATTTCTCCAACCATGGAATCCACGACGGGCTCGTCTTTTCCATTCAGGCTCCTTTTGTTCCACAAAGACTTTTTCATAACAAGGAGAGAAATGATGCCTAGAATGGCGAACAGAAACCATTGGAGCCAGGCTGCCTCAACAAGTCCAGCCCAGGTTAACCCGCTCACCATCAAGGCGGCCACCCCGAAAAAGAGGAAATAAAAATTTCCGAGCCCACCTAATGTGAGGATTTCGACTCCAACGAGACTCAACCCTAAAATTGACCAATGCCACCAGAGCATGGTGGGTACGTTCCTTTGTGATGTATGTATTGCGTACGGTTATGTGCCGTTGATTATCGTATCGGTTAGTAAGCAGAGGGAACTAAAGAGAAAGTTCCTTTGGTCAAAAACTGCCCCTTCACAATGGCATGTTAAGGAAATAGTAGCATATTTCATTGTAACGGTCCTGGTAGAGTCTCTTCCAATATGAAATGAGTTTGAACGGCGGGCGTGTTTCTAACATGAAATGAGTCTGAACCCGAGCTACGGTTCGGGCATGATGGGAGGGAGAAGACCATCATGACTCTCAACGCGCTGATGACCCCTGCCCATCTGAAAGAATTCCTGGCAGGGGACCCAACCCGTCGCCTTCTCCGTGCTCAGTCCCAAGGAGGAATGTTATCGGTGGCTTCAAACGAGCTTGCTCCCGTTTGAGTATCTGACACTCTCCAGGCCCCTTAGGGTTCAGGTGTGCGTGAGAATTACTGAAACAAGTCTTGAAGGGGGAGTTCCCACTCAGGAAACAGTGGGCTGGATAAACGATCATGAGCTTCGACGGTGAGTTCAATAGATTGCTGAAAGCCTTGCCCTGTTGTGCGATAAATTTTGATTGTTTCGACTTCAGGATCGATGATCCAATATTCGTGCACACCATGGTGTTCATAGAGCTTTCGTTTGATGATCTCGTCTGTTCGTCTGGTCGACTCTGACAAAATCTCAACGACAAGGTCTGGTGCGCCTTGAATATTCTTTTCGGTAATGATGGAGGTCCGAGCCCGCGACACAAACAGCAGATCCGGTTGCACGATATCGATTTCGGATAATACGACATCGGTGGGGGCCGAAAAAAGCATTCCATTCCGGGTCTTCCGAATAGTATCAAACAGAAATCCATGGAGATTGCTTGAGATTCGTTGATGTTTTGTTCTGGGTGCAGGCGTCACGAACCGGTCTCCCTCAATCAATTCATATCGTTTCCCATCATCGGGAAAGAGGAGATAATCGTCATAGGTAAATTTGGCTGTATGAGTTGTCGTTGACATGGCGTCCTCGTTGATTTCATCCTAACAGAGCGTTGTGAAGTCATCAAGGGACTCCCCCACTCCGAAAGAGAGGGAAGTGAAATAAAGAACAACGCACACCCTTTGTTGCATGGACCGGGTTGCGGGGGAATCGACAGACACCCCCTTGCTTGCATGTGGTGATGGATTAACCTTAGGGCTCGCGATAGAGAAATGCCGGCAGGACTACCAAGCTGCCTATTAATGTCAAAAAGACCCCCAGGGTTAACAGCTGCCCCATACTAGCGATGCCGACATGTGAGGTATAGGCCAGATTACTGAAACTTAACATGGTTGTTAGACTACTGAAGAAGACACCTCGTATGGTGCCTGACCGAAGGAAGGCTTCACACTGAGCCGGCCTTCTCCGCATTCGTTCAACAATATGAATACCGCTGTCCGCACCAAGGCCAAAAATTAAAGGAAGAGCAATGACATTGGCATAGTTGAACGGCAGACTAAAGATGACCGTATACGCTACGAGGCATATCGCCGCCAGACCCAACGGAAGAATCACCAGAAGGATATCCCATATATTTCGAAGTACGATAGCCAAGATGACGACAATCACCAGCAGCGCGGAGACAAACGCCTGCCTGAACGCCCCGGCGACCTCATTGCCTCCATCCATATAAATCACGGGTAGGCCCGTCACCTCTTGAGCAATGCTTCGAACTTCGTGGACAAATTGCTCCAACGCTACCGTATTCCTTAAGTCATTTTCAGGATACACTTCCAGACGGTAGGTTCCATCCTTGCCCACCCATCGTTCAAACAACTCCTGTGGCAAGTCCTCTTGAGTGATCGGCCCCTTCTCCTTGGCAGCACGAATATTGATGGGCCCAGTCGGCAGAGACCCCAACAAACTTTTGTCCAGTCGATCAAGAAGGTCCGTTTGCGATTCCTGATCTCTGTTGTCAAGCCTCACTACCAGGTTTCTCAACTCGGCGCTCAGTCGAACTGCTGGGCTATCATCATTCCTCAGCTTTGCCTTCTGAATATGCGTATCCATTACAGTCAGAAAGGATTGCATCGCTGTTATGAGAGAATCCCGGCCTGTGGGAGAGGGTGGGAAGCCCGAATCAGATCCTTGAGGAAAAATCCCATCCGCAAGCTCTTCGAGCAGGAAAAACTTTCCGATTTGTTGTTTGGGAATGAAATCATAAATCGTCAAAACCTTATCAACCGATTCCAGTGCTCCAAGCCTGGATACATAGTCGGATACCTTGTCTTCAGAAGGCAAAAGGGTAAGGGTCCAGGCCGCGCCCGTGTTGTCTTCGAGAAGATCATCCAACGTTTGAACTGATTCAACATGCGGATCCCGTAAATTGTGGGGATTCCGATCGAACGATGCCTGTGGGAGTAAGAGGGCAGCGCCAAAAAAAATAACGACCGTACCCCACCGAATGGCCTGCCCATGATGGATAGGGAATTGATAGATAGACTTTAATCCCTGGTCTGAAGGAGGGGGCCTGTAATCTTTTTTCGTCAGTGGGAACACCACCAAAATAGCTGGGAGCACGGTGAGTGACACCACAAGCCCGATGAACATACTCGTCCCCGAAATCAAACCCAACTCGGACATGCCAGCATAATTTGTCGGGACGAAGGTGTAGAAGCCAAGCCCGGTGGTCACGGCACACAACATTAATGCAGGGCCAACTTCCTGCAGGCTCTTTCGCATTGCCGGAAAGGGCCCGTTCCCCAGTCCAAGAAGTTCCTGATACCGGAGGCACAGGTGGATGGCGTAATCGACCGCAAGCCCGATAAAGAGCACCGCGAAAGCCAAGGACAGGATATTGAGTTGCCCCACGGCCACCGTGGCAAAACCTGCGCTCAAAGAGAGCCCCACAAGTAAGGTAAGCAATGTGACGACCATCAGACGCCATGAGTGGAAGGCAAGCGTCAGAGTAAAGCAGACCATGGCAAGCGCCAGGATCGAGGCCATCCCTGCCCGCCGGCTGACAACTTGAAGCTCTTCATGTGCCAGCGCCACTTCACCTGTTACACGGACCAGAACTCCGGGAATGGTGGACACGGCCGACTCTTGAATTATACGGTGAATGGCCTGAAGGGCTGTTCCGGCTGGTAGTAATTTTTGATAGTCCAGATGGGGTTGGACGAGAATGAATCTCCGTGTCCGGGAAGCCTTGAGATCCTGTTTCAAAATAACGGAGTGCCAGGCCAGGACATAATCCAGGCGGCCAAACTGGACTGAATACCTTCTGCCATTCTCCTAAAAAGAGAGTCGAGGAGAAGCTCATTAACCCAATGTGTTTTTTGGTAACTGTCGCTCAACATGGTAAACAGACCATGGAGACTTCGATCTCGCATCAATTCTTCAATAAAGGGCTTCGATTCAGCTAATGATTCTGCCAGCTGTTCGAGTTCAGGAAGATCAAGGTACAGAAGGGCGTTTTTTTCGAAAAATGCACCTACGAATGGCGTGTAGACCGACTTGATGTGCTCTGGCTCATTTCTTAATCCGACATCGAGAGTTTTGACGGCTGCATATGCCATCTCTGGCGTATCGGCCTCCACGACAAGAAGGATCGAATCCGTGTTCTGCGGAAAAATATTTTTATACTGTTCGCGCGCCTCTTGAAAAGGGACATCGGCCGCAAGCATTTCGGTGGTGTTAGTATTGATACCCAGATACATGAAGGCATAGGAAAAAGAAATGGCTGTTGCAAAAGTCGCCAAAGCCAGAACCCACCACGCCCTATGTTTCACAAAGTCAGCAACCCGACCAAGTGCCCTGGATAACCAATCGGATGATGAAGGGGCCATAGGTATTACACGGTCTGTGTTTCAGGATACAGGCCTGACGACATCCCCTATGCTGGCGTCATCGTTCTCATACTTACGCACCAAGCTTGTTTCCTAAGTAGCTTATTCTGCTCTATGAAGGGGACGTCCGCTAGGAGTGAGGTTGGAATTCCATAACTTGATTCCGGCGTACTTCTCGCCCGAATCCCTTTCTGGGAATGTTGAAAAAAGCCGCCAGCGGCGTTCTCGCCTTTTTGCCGTGCTCACGTACTGAGAGTACGCTCCGCGCGTCAAAAAGGCTGCGGCCTTGCTGGACGGACTTTTTTGACCATTCCCCTCGGCTGCTGATATCAATTTCTCCTAGGGCGTTTCTCTGCCATAGGAGAGAAATATTCAACAGGCTCTTTCTGGTTTTGAGGAGATACGGACCAATCCTCCCCAACCAGTGCAGGATTCACCACCAGCTCAATGATCAAAGTTTTAAAAAGCACGCGAAGGAAACGAGACTGGTCGGATGCTCTAATGGGAGCGGGAACAAAGATTACGGTACCGCGCCAACGCCCATAGTGGAAAGTATTTATCGTAACCACCATATTTGAGATACAGGACGCGTGGAAAGCCTGGAGCAGAAAACCAGTCATCCTTCCACAACCCGTTCCCCTTCTGTGTACGGAGGAGGTAATTGATACCTTTTTGTACCTCAGGGCTCTGAACTTCCCCGGCTGACATGAGACCCAGAAGAGCCCACGCGGTTTGATTCGAAGTGCTGGCATAACCCTGTCCTTGGCGGGTGTCATCCCAGTAGGAATCATTATCCTCTCCCCAGCCCCCATCCTTCCGCTGGACTCGTTTGAGCCAATGTACGGCACGCTGGACATGGGGAGTCTCACCCGATTCTCCGGCACCTTCCAGGGCCATAAGAACCGACCATGTCCCATAGATATAGTTGGTCCCCCATCGTCCCCACCAGGAACCTTCAGGCGTCTGTTCTTTGAGGAGATAGGTGAGACATGCCTGCTTGGCTTGCCGATATTGTGGGAATTCCCGGTCTAACGCACTCAAGAGCAGCAAACACCGTGCGCTTACATCGCTTGTGGGAGGATCCAATAGCGCCCCATGATCAGCAAATGGTATTTCATTGAGGTAATAATACGTGTTATCGGCATCGTAGGAAGCAAAGCCCCCGTTTTGGGATTGCATGCCTACAATCCAATCTGTCGCACGCTGAATGGAATGCTGAAAACGGGGATCCTTTGCCTGATACAGGGCATACGCAACCACTGCGGTGTCATCCAGGTCAGGGTAATAATTGTTTTGAAATTCAAAGGTCCATCCACCACCCTTCAGTTGAGGGCGATACTCGCGCCAATCACCAGGGTCATCAAGAAGCTGGTTTTGTTGCAACCAACGAAGTGCGGCCGACACCTCCGGGGAATCTTCACGGGTATTCACCTCTTGCAGAGCGAGGCATGATAAACCAGTATCCCAGACAGGCGAGAGGCATGTCTGGCACCAAGCCGACCGATCCCCAACAACCAACAACCCTTCCAAAGCCAGTTTGGCCGTTATTCGATGAGGATGATCCGATGGATATCCCAGGCAATCCAACACTTCATAGGCACCGATCATTGCAGGGAGGATCGCGCCCAATCCCCCGGTTCCATTTAAACGTTCCACTATCCAACGTTCGGCTTCCTTCAGCGCGCGTTGCCGTATCCACCCTGGGATAAAGCATTCCAACCGTTTTCCAACCCAATCCAGAGCCAGAAACAGTCGGTTCAGCGGTGAGCGAACAATCTGGCAGGCCTTAACCTGATCAGATGGGTTCACAAACAATTCGGCAATACCTATTTCACGAGGATTTTTTGCATGAGGTTTCAGAGTACACAAGATTAAAAGAGGAACCAGAACCGTGCGCGACCAATAGGAAATCTTTTGAATATGGAAGGGAAACCAACGCGGGAGCAGGATGATTTCGACGGGAAGGAAAGGAACCCCTTTCCAGGAAATTTGCCGAAATAAGGCAAGTGCGATCTTAACAAACACGCTTGAAGCGGCGGCCCCGCCCTTGGAAAGAATCATCTCCCGTGCTTTTTTCATATGCGGAAGATCAGGATGGTCACCAGCAAGTTTGAGGGCATAATAGGCTTTTACTGCACAACTGAGATCAGAAGGCCCACCATAGTAAAGTGGCCAACCTCCATCTGAAGACTGATGTTCACGAAGGTACAAAGCAATTTTTGCCTGGAGTCCCGTATCAATCTCATCCATATAATGCATCATGAGGATATAGTCGGCTGACATTCCCGGATCTGATTCCAGGTCAAAGCGCCAATAGCCCTCTTCATGCTGAAAATCCAGGAGGGCCCGCGTAGCCAAGCGTATTGCTAAATCCTCTGTTGGCAATTGCGAATGAACTGTGGGAGGGAGAACCTCGTGGGGTACTGCCGGATTTCTGCTCTTTTTCATCTCTTGATCTTCAAGAAGTAGAAAACCAGAAAAATAAAAGGCCATTTGGGAGCCCACGAAAGTACCTAAGTAACAACAAGGTGTCAATCCCTTCGCACCAATCACCGGTCTCTGTGCCCAGGGTTTTGCCAATGATTGCAACACATGGTTCCGTTGATTGCAAGCGGGATTGTTGAATCAGGGATTGAAGCCGAGGGCATCGAACCTTTTTTTAACCTTCCTAGGAGCCTGTCGGGCTTAGGGAATCGAGAGCGAAAAAGTGGCTGAGCGAGGACAGATTTTGACGATTTCGCCGGCCCATAGTGGGACTATGGGTCAAGAAATCGGCGAAATATGGACCGCTTAGACACTTTTGCAGCCGATTCTTCCTAAGTCCGACAGGCTACCTAGGCCCTGCTTCTTTCCGGAGATCCGGACGGATCAGAAGCGCAAGAGCTATCACTACGAAACGATGATAACGCTTCAGTGATACCCACACGGCGGACCGTCTACAGAAGGCCCGTCTGCAATTATTGACAACGATTCATGACTGGAATCAGAACGCCAGCTGATGGACTCACCACTGACTCGGAGTTCAAACTCATTTACGGATTGGGAAATACTGCATCAGGGTTATCATCTGGCTCGTTCTTCACCCTGGAGGGCCAGGGAACTCAGAAACACCTATCTGTCGCAACAAAATTTTGGCTTGTGGTCGGTGAATACGTTCCCAAATCCATCGCTTCTTGAGAGGAGGTGTTTCAAGTACTCTAATAAATTCCTTTGCCGCCTCCTGAGGACGCCCATGCTTCAAATACCACTTTCCAAGATCCAGTCGGCCAGGAGCATAGTGAGCATCAAGAGAAATTGATTTTTTGAGATGCTCACCTGCAGCCTCAGGATCGCCTCCTAAGAACCAAGGTAATTCCTCGTACATTCGCCCTAACATATGATGAGCGGGAGCATGTTCCTCGTCTAGTTCCAACGCTCGATTCACATGATTTTTTAACGTCGATAGGGTAAGTGCCACTGTTACCAAGCCTTGCAACTGAGCTGCCTTACCAAGATTGGCAGCATAAAGGAAATGGGCATTTGCTGAAGTTTCTTCTTGCTCCAAAGCTTTTTTGGCCAATCGAGCTCCTTCTTGATAAGACGCCAACTTTTTCTCCGGATCGACGTGCCCCCCATAACCTAAATCTAAATACATACTGGCTAGGTGAAGCAATTGAGCAGGATCGTCAGATTGATCTGCACCGGAGGACACCAAAACTTGAAGCTCTTGTTCCAGCGCCAAGGGAGTTTCATCGTCAGTAAACCCTTCACCTCCTGCCCACACAAGAGAAGAAAAAAGCACCACGATCCATCCACTTACACTTCTTAAATGTATCACGAGGATTCGCTCAAAAGGGATAACTTAACCCAGCGAAAACTGCTCCGCCTTCCCTACTATATCCCCAATCTACCCGACTGACTAAATTTGGCCGCACAATCCCTCGAAACCCCACACCAGGAGTCACTTCCCAATCATTAAATTGTCGATGCTCAAAATCCTTGTAGGTCCGTCCCATATCTACAAATGGGACCATTTCCAATTCAAGTGTCACATTGAGCATTTTCAGGGCCATCAAATGCATGCGCTCCTCAACATTTACAACCACCATATGTTTATCAATAAATCGATCTCTTCCAAATCCTCGAAGATTGTTCTCGCCGCCCAACGAACTTTGTTCAAAAAACGGGATCCCATCGCCAAAACTTAATTGCAACATGGCCCGCGCCACAAAAATATACCGCTTGGACGGGCTTGGAAAAAGTTGCCTGGCATCAAACCCAAACCGAGAATACAATTGATCATCAATATCCCGACGGTCAAAGTTCTGGGCTAACTCTGCAAAAGCTTCGAATCGAGTCCCTGCGGTTGGACTCACGAGATTATCACGCGAATCATACTGGAACACCAAACGATGTGCGAGAATCGTTGCCCCATCCATTCCTGGATCGTCGGGAAAACGGTTTTTGGAATAGGGTTCATCGTCGACCCCTCCTCTTTGGATCTCCACATCACGGAATCGCTGATTCACCGATAACCGGGTTACATCGTTCAGATGAATCCCAAAATTCCAATGCACTTGAATTTCACGACCCGTATAGTTGGTTTCATGGTCCTCCGGGGTTGTTTGACCTAACCCAAAATACCGCTTTGTGGCATTTTTGAAATATTGAGCTCCGAGGTCCACAAAGAACAGCCCCTCAATAAATCCCGGATCCTGGTATCGAAATTTCAATTTCCGCTCTATTTCATCCGTGTAAGAACCTACCGTTTCTAATTGGCTGCCTCCCGACCAGTACCTGAAATAGTTCACGGTCCCTCTCACCCCCAAAAATGAGTTATGGATCAGCATAGGAGCCAGGAGAGACCGAAGATTTCCCTCCTCATCCGAGTCCAACACGGGAACAATAAGCCCAAAGTCTCGCCCGTCGTTTTTGGAAGTTGAAATAGCGGGGACAATAAAAAATGATTTTTCAGCACAGACAGAGGAAGGGATGACAGTTCCCGTTAAGGCCAGGCAGACCATCGCCGTCAACCACGGCGCACGGGAAAGTATCATTAAGCTGGCTCCTTAGGACGAGGCCGCCAGATCTACCTTTGAACGAAGTTTGTCAAGCAAGCCGTCAAATGAAGAAGATTTGATAATTCGCGAGAATTGCCCTCGATAATTTTTCGTCAAACTTACTCCATCAATAATCACATCATAGACTCCCCACTTATCATCTTTTTTGAGAAGGCGATAATCCAAGGGAATTTGCACTTTTGGCGACAAGACTTTTGTCTGAACTTCCGCAAAGTCTCCTTTCAGTCGTTCTTTCAGATACTCCACCTGTTCTCCGGCATAGCCATCGATATTCCCGGCATAGGCATGAGTTAAAAACTTCTGAAAAAGTCCAACAAATTCTTCTTGTTTTTCGGTACTGATTTTCTTCCATTCTCTCCCAAGTGTGCGCTTGGCCATCTCTTCATAATCAAATCGTTGCCTGATAATGGCTTCTAATTTCTCCCGTCGTTCGGCTGTTCGTGCGGAATCTTTCAAGGCTTCATCTCCAAGAACCGCTAATACCTGGTTTATAGTTTCTTTGACGGCTTGAGTTGGCGTACCTGCTCCCCACGCCACAGAAAACCACAGAAGCGAGATGCCGATCCAAACCAAGACCAAAACACATCGAGGGCAGGCCGTCCACTGGATCAACGGCCTGGGCAGATAAACCGTCCCTCTGATCATTTCTCCGATTTTTGGCATAACTCCTCCTCCTGCCATCAAAACAAATAATTATTCTACGTTGCCATGGATAAATTGACTAATGACTTGCTCTAAATCAATACCAGATTCCGTATCAATAATTGTTCCTCCCTTGGATAAGGGATCCCCAGACCCACCAGGAGAAAGGCCCATATACTTTTCACCAATAATCCCACGAGTTTTGATCGAAGCAATGGCATCATTATACACCGTGATCCCATCCTGTATCGCTAAAACAATTTGAGCCTGATCTTCTTTCAGTTCGATAGACTTTACCCGGCCAACTTCGACGCCGGCAATTTCAACCGGTGCCCCTTTTTTTAAACCGGAACTCGATGAAAAATCCGCTGTGAGTTCATAATAATTCCCGCCCACCAGCTCTAATTTTCCCAACTTGATCGCGAGATAACTGAGGCAAAGAATGCCGACGAGCACAAACACCCCGACGACGAACTCTAATTTTCCACGTTCCATCATAACATCACCTGGCAAGGAAATGGTTTGGTCATTTACGACTCCTCGGAAGAAAGATCAGATAGTCCACTGCTATTGTATAACGCAACAGCTTCTTCTTAGGATGCAGCCATGGCATCCGGAACGGAAATAAATTCACGGACTAAAGGATCCGACAGCCGTTGAAATTCTTCAGAACGCTCCATCGCAAGGATTTTACCATTCTTCAGCATGGCGACCCAATCAGAGATGGGGAAAATTCTGGGGATTTCATGACTGACCATGATTCCGGTAAATCCAAACGTTTTATGCATCGCTAAAATCAGATCATGAATGGCATGGGCCATTAAAGGATCCAGGCCCGTGGTTGGTTCATCGAATAAAATAATTTCCGGCCCCATCACCAACGCTCTGGCTAATCCTGCTCGTTTTTTCATCCCGCCACTGAGTTCCGAAGGAAATTTGTGCCCCATGTTCCCCAACCCAACTCGTTCCAACATTTCGGGTACATATCGCTGCACATCGGACTCGGAAACCAAGCGTTTCTCTCTCAAAGGGAACGCGACATTATCAAAGACATCCAGTGAATCGAACAGCGCAGCCGACTGAAACAACATCGAAAATTTCTTGCGAATCTCATTCAATTCTCGATCATGGATTTGCGCAATATTCACACCGTCAACCAGCACCTGGCCTCGGTCAGGCCGCATCAAACCAATGATGTGCTTCAATAGCACACTTTTTCCTTCACCACTTGGACCAATAATTGTGGTGATGTCGCCTTTAGGGATAGCCAAATCCACTCCTCGGAGCACAGGCTGCCCACCAAGCATTTTTTCAACTCCTTTTAACTGAATAATAATCGGTGCCTCCATTTCAGATATGCAAATCCTACATAAGAATGGATGTTAAAAAGTAATCCCACACCAAAATAAGAACCGACGCTAAAACCACAGACTCAGTCGTCGCTTTCCCCAACCCTTCAGCACTCATCTTCGTGAAGTATCCCTTGTAACAACAGACCCAACTGATGATGAGACCAAAACTAATCGACTTTAATATTCCGCCATATACGTCTTTCCATTCCACTGCGGATTCAATGGAGCTCCAATAAGACCCTCCGCTTACACCCAACAACTTCACTCCAACAAGATAGCCACCCCAAATCCCAACAACGTCAAAAAGGGCGACTAGGAGCGGCACAGAAATGAGTGAGGCCACCAACTTTGGTGTAATTAAGTACTGAAGGGAATTGATGGCCATCGTTTCCAAAGCATCGATTTGCTCCGTAATCCTCATAATCCCGATTTCAGCAGTCATCGCGGATCCCGCACGAGCGGTTACCATCAATGCCGCAAGCACAGGACCCAGTTCACGAATCATACTCAAGGCCACAGCAGAACCTAAAAGACCTTCCGAGCCAAATTTCCGTAGGGAATAATACCCTTGAAGAGCCAGAACCATTCCCGTAAAAAGAGCCGTCAAAATGACGACAAACGTTGATTTAAAACCAATAAAATGCATTTGCTTGGTGATTTGAAACAACCGGAATGGCGGTCGGAACAACCATCCAAAGGACTGCAACAGGAACAACAGCATGGCTCCCATTTCTTCGACACGCGGAATGACTCGAGCCCCAATGCCTTGAATTACGTTCATAGGTTAAGACTTAATACCTAAAGAAGTTGGCGTCGTTGGAATTGTCGAAACAGCAGAGAAAAATTCCTTGAAAAATTTTGTGAGTTGCAACGACGCTTGCTTCGAATGCCGATACAGATCAAGGAAGCCTTTCCAAGATCTCGGGGTCGTCATAATGTGCATGACTCCGGAGAACCATCCGGATGGTTTAAGGAAGAGATTAAAGTCTACCGGCAAATCCTCGTTGACGCCATCAGAAATCGCCCGAACTATCAGAAATGACAGGCCATGCCCCTGAGCGACTTCCCCAATAGCTGCGCTTTCCATATCGACCCCCACGGCTCCTGTGGAGGCTTTTAATTTATGCTTGTCAACCGAATAGGTGAGTACACGATCCACGGTCACAAATCTTCCGGTTCGTAGAGGTTCCTGCCCCATCCAGCTAAGACTCAACGCTGATTGGACCCAATCAGGATGGCACACGATTCGTTGTGAGGTAAGCGGGATACGGGACGTAGGGCACGGCTCTCTAAAAACTTCCTTCCCAATAAGTACCGACCCGATTGGACCCGTATCGAGAGCCCCTGCAAAACCGGTGGAGATCATGACATCCCATGGGGCGCCGTCGAGAAGTTGCTGCGCACCGATGCGGGCCTTGTCAGAACCTATTCCCGATTGAATAAGTAGAATATTCAGTCCATGATCGTTGCTGGCTAACGCCCGATGACCATAGTGGGAAACGGGGTGAGAAAATCGAAGGGCACGGGCAACGGCATGAAATTCGATTCTGGTTGCCGTCACTATCGCGATTCTGGTCAGAACCGGCTCCTGACATCATTTTATAAACAAGACAGGGTTTATGTTGAGCAAGAATTACCCCAACCCCCGTTGGCGTCGGGAAGCCTGAGCCGCCTTGCGCAGTTGGTCGGCTTTGGCTTCCCCGTTCATTTTTACATTCCGGTACATACCCAAAGCCCAAATAGGAAAATATTTGCAGTAGCCATGATACCGCAAATAAAAAACCCGTGGGAATCCTGTACCTGTATGGAACGATTCATCCCACACACCATCTTCACGTTGACGGCGAATAAGCCAATTCACGCCGCGAACAACGCTCAAGGAATCCGAAGCACCAGCCTGAAGCAGGGCCATGATCGCCCATGCCGTTTGTGAGGCGGCACTCTCCCCCTGCCCGGCTTTTTCAATATTCGCATAGGACTCGCAGGATTCGCCCCAACCCCCATCAGAATTCTGGACAGATTCCAACCAGGTCACGGCGTTTTGAATCCACGGTGCCGTCATATCCACTCCAATCGCCCGTAGGCCAGACAGCACACACCAGGTCCCATAAATATAATTCACACCCCATCGCCCATACCAACTGCCATTGGCTTCTTGCTCCTTAAGCAGAAACTCCAAGGCTGGACCGACAGCAGGATGCGATTGGTCATATCCCAAGGTGCCTAACATTTCTAAACACCGTCCCGCTAAGTCAGCCGTGCTGGGATCTAATAAAGCCTGGTGGTCAGCAAATGGAATTTTATTAAAAATAAGCTTATTATTATCTTTATCGTACGCAGCCCATCCACCATCAGACCCTTGCATAGCCAATACCCAATGGAATCCTCGCTGAAGGACTTCGTCGAAATCCGGGTTTTCAGCTTGATGAATTTTGGCCATGGCGGTTATGACGGCGGCGGTATCGTCTACATCTGGATACCAGTCATTTTCGTATTGAAAACCCCATCCCCCTGGTTTTGCCTCCGGAGACGACACCACCCAATCACCAACTTTTTGTGACTGGCAGGTTCGTAACCAGGCATCAGCTCGACCCAACGCCGGATTATTCGGAGCAACCCCGGTTTCAATGAGGGCATTCATCGTTAAGGCGGTATCCCAGACGGGAGAATGGCAGGGCTGCATATGCATCATGGTAGGAGTCGTGATATTTGCAGACTTGGAATAGATTTCGAGGGCCTCAATCTCGCCTAAGGCTTTTTGAATTAATGGATGATCAGTCGAATATCCCAAGGCTCTGAGCGCGTATATCGAATAGGCCATAGCCGGGAAAATGGCTCCAAGCCCACCTTCGCCATCCATATGGTCGATCATCCAACGTTGAGCCTTTTTCAAGGCTTTATTTCTCAATGCTTTAAGAGGATAGGATTCATAAAGTCGAAGGAGTCCATCGGTCCACACGAAAAAATTTCGCCAACTGAGCAATGTGGAATCGCGATGCAATGGTGGCACCTCGGAAAATTCTACCGTTTCCAGAGGTTCCAGAAAGAGTTCTGCAATACCCTGTTCCTTAGAAATAGAACAAAGAGGACGATGCGCGAAAACGATTAAGAGAGGGATAATGACAGCACGAGACCAATAAGACACGGCATACAAATTAAAATAAAACCATTGAGGTGCGAGGAAAATCTCCACAGGCATACATGGAATCCCACGCCAATCATATTGGCCAAACAACGCCAATGTAATTTTCGTAAAGACATTGGCCTGAACCGCCCCACCTTGCTTGAGAACCAGATCCTTAGCCCGCTGCATTACGGGCTCATCAGACGACACGCCGACCAATTTCAAGGCAAAATAAGCCTTGACCGTCGCACTGATATCAGCTGGCCCACCAGAAAAAATCGGCCAGCCTCCATCATCAAGTTGCGTATGAAGGAGATAACAGACAGCTTTTCGTTCTCGCTCAGAATCAACTACCCCCAAAAACCGACGAAGCATGACATAATCCGATGTCAGAGTCGTATCCGCTTCTAATTCCTCGACCCAGAATCCTCTTTCCAAATCCTGTTTGTTCAACAACCACTGCTCACCTTTTTGGAGAGCGGATTCCAGGGACTCCATATGGCCGAGGTGGGCACTGCGTTGGGTGGAAGTATCCGGAGAAACCACGGGATGCAGATTATGAGAAACCAATTTCAGAGAAGGTGCAGTCTTTTTTGCTCGTTGCTGGCGCAACTTTGGGACTACGGTTTCAAAGAAATTTCCCGTTACACGCACGATGAATTGTTTAAGTAACCTCATGTTAGCGTACTGTTAGCTCTTTATTAACCTGAGGATTATAGATTGAGGGGGGAACCACTTAACGAAACGAACTATCCAAAGGGTATAAAAATGCCCAGTCTAACTGGGCCTTATACCGATATAGGACGAAGGCTGTCAAGAAGTTACTCTTACCAGCACATTCCTTTATAACACAGGTCACGGATTATGTCGAAAGCAACACAATCTTCTCCCGATGTTGTTGGACCTCGCGAGTTCCGTTTCTCGTGTCAAACACCACCGGAGCATGATCCACAATCATCTGGTAATCAAAAGCCGAATGGGCTGTCAAAATTAAGGCACACGCGCTTTGCTCCAATATCTCTTGCGTGACGGAATAGGATTTGTACTGCTGATCGCGAATCATCAAAGATGGCGTATAAGGATCCGCATATTGTAACACCGCCCCTTCTTTTTGGAGTAATTCCATGACTTTGGTCGCCGGGGATTCCCGAGGATCTTCAATGTCTGCTTTGTATGTCACCCCAAGCACTAAAATCATTGAGCCTTTCAAGCATTTCCCCATTTGGTTCAAGACTCGCTGAAGTTTGCTCACGACAAAATACGGCATGTTCTCATTAATTTCTCCAGCCAATTCAATAAACCGCGTATGCACATCATATTCCTTCGACTTCCACGCTAAATAATAGGGGTCCAAAGGAATACAATGCCCACCTACCCCCGGGCCGGGATAAAACGCCATAAACCCAAAGTTTTTGGTAGCGGCTGCATCAATGACTTCATAGACATTAATGTCCATCCGCTCACATAACAATGTCAGTTCATTCACCAATGCAATATTCACCGATCGAAATACATTCTCAAATACCTTGGCCATTTCGGCAACTCTCGGGGAGCTGAGTGGAAATACTTTAACAATGGATTGTTCGTAGAATAATTTTGAGACTTCCTGGCAGTTTTCCGTCACCCCCCCCAACCAGCTTGAACGTATTGTGCGTTTTAAATTCTGCATTTCCCGGATCAACCCGTTCGGGCGAAAACGCTACAAACAGATCTTTTCCCGCCGTGAGGCCTTTCGCGGTCAGCGCAGGCAAAATGACTTCTTCCGTGGTTCCAGGATAGGTCGTACTTTCCAGCACCACAAGCATATTGGGATGAGCATAGTGGGCAACATGCCCCAACACTTTCACAATCGCAGAAATATCAGGTTCTTTATTCTTGGTCAGAGGTGTTGGCACACAAATGAGGATAATATCGCATTGTTGCAAAACCGAAAAATCGGTCGTCGCTTCCAATAGCTTCTGATCCACTACCTCACGTAATTCAGCATCGTCCACATCCAAGATATAATTGTTGGCTTGGTTGACCATCTCCACTTTGGCTGCGACTTCATCGACCCCAAAGACATGATACCCCGTTTTAGCTTGAAGTACGGCCAAGGGCAGCCCAACATAGCCCAATCCGACAACTCCAATTTTTGCCGACCGGTTTTGAATTTTTTCTCGTATATCCACGTATTCTCTCCTCTTGGGGACTAATCTCTAATCAATATCCTACCTGCCTATTTCTGGAAAAACTCAAGCCTGCTGAAGTTGCTTAATGATGGCTACCTATAATTCTAGGACGACACATCATTCGTGACGTTGCTCAAAACCTTTTGTTCGTCAATCGTCCAGACATCACACGTCGCATCCCCATCGATATTGCCAATAGCCACAGCCGTAAAGCCCGTTGCACTAACGACATCCAGACTCGAAGCGGTGCACCCGGGCGGCAAGGTTCCTAGATTGGCACCACCTAACTCATAATAGTAACGCTGCGAAGCTCCACTCACACCAAAGCCAACGGCATTAAAGTCATCAATAAATCCATTATTTTCAGCAAAATACGCGATTTCAGAAGTATGAAGAGCAACTAAATTAATTTTCGCCTCAGTTTGTTTCGCCTTGGCCTGATATCGCAAACAATTGGGAATGGCGATCGTAGCCAAAATACCGATAATCGCCACCACGATCATGAGCTCTGTCAAACTGAATCCCTTTTGATTGTGTACAATGTATCGACTGTTCATACGCTGACCTCCGAGGAAGGTTGCCCTTCCATATTATTTGGTTGGCTTGGGTCTATTATCTGATCATCATACACCTGGTATTTTCAAGAGACCAGGGGAACATTCCACAATGGAATTTTTATTAGAATCCACCAATTTCTATTAACGTGCGATAAATTTCATGAACCTCCAACAATTATCTTACCAATACCAACACAAATTAAAAGACCTCCCGTACATCATTTCCGCTTCTTCTAATCGCCAGAATATGGACAAATCTTAAGGAACACTCAATCCAAAACAACCTGATGGTCATTCAGCTTGCAAAAAAGCAAAAGCCGATTCTAGGAGCCTGTCGGGCTAAGGGAATCGAGAGCGATAAAGTGGCTGAGCGAGGGCAGATTTTGACGATTTCGCCGGCCCTATAGTGGGACTAGGGACCAAGAAATACGCAAAATCTGGACCGCTTAGGCACTTTTGCAGCAGATTCTTCCTAAGTCCGACAGGCTCCTAGTAGAGGATACTTCTGTCCTGGCAGCAATACGATGAAAGGGTTGGCTTAAGGAGTGTAGGTAGATTGCTGAGAAAGAGTTGGGATAGGCTCTCCAAATCCCGTATCCCGGTAGCGTTGCTTAAGCGTGTCGTTCGTGGAATCCAACTGTAGGGAATGAATCCAAGCTTCTCGAGCTTTTTCATGTTCTTCTTGGAGCAAGAAGATTTCGCCAAGATGCTCGTAAATCACCGGATCATCCGAAACCAATGCCACAGCACGTTGCATCATTTCCAGGGCTTCGTCAGTTCGTCCAACCTTAAATAAGGCCCAGGCTAAACTATCCACGTAATAACCATTATGCGGTTTGATAGCCACAGCCCGTTGAGTCAAAGTCACCGCTTCTTCCACATTGATGCCTCGATCAGCATAACTATACCCCAGGTAATTCAAGGCATCGGCATGTTCAGGATCCAGCTCTAAGGCCTGTTCCATTGCTCTCACCACCTCATCGAAACGGTCCAATTTGTCATAGGCCGTGCCTAAATTAAAATGCAACTCGGCATTGGAGGGATCCTGATGAATACCATCTTCCAATCTGGCTTTGGCCTGTTGATATTCCTTCATCTGAAAATACGTCAAGCCCAACAATAAATATGGCTCAGGACGTTTCGGGTTCAGCTTTACGGCTTGATCCAAATACAATAACGCCTGCTCGTTTCGCTTCAAGCGATACGACACAAACCCCAGATGTAAAATACTATCGAAAAACGTAGGGTCAATCTGTATATTGGTTTGATAGGTTTGAATGGCACGCTCATAGTCTTTCATTTCTTCATACAACAAACCCAGAAAATCTCGCACCCGTAATTCATTAGGCTTGTCACGTAAAACGGCATTTAATTCCTCAATCGCTGCAGCAAAATCGTCCTGTTCTCCATAAATCTGGGCTTTCCGAACATGGGCATGAAGGTCACCGGGATTTTGTTTAAGCAAGTAATCTAAATGACCAATGGCTCGATCCGTCTCCTTCTGAGCGACATATAAACTCACAAGACGCAAGCGAAATTCCCGGTGATGCGGATTCACATCGTTTAGAAATGATTCTATCAATTCAATGGCTCGCTGAGACTCTTCTCCCTCTTCCAACAGTGCCAACAATTTGACATACGCACGTTCAAAAGACGAATTCAAAACAATGGCCTGTTCAAAATGTCCCACAGCTTCCAGTTTCGTGTTTTTTTCTAAGGCAATTATCCCCAGGTAATAATGGGCCTCTGCTGAGCCTGGCACATGCTCCAGGAGGTCATGGAACACCGCTTCTGCTTCCTGATAGTCCTTCTCCGTCAACAACAGTGTGCCATGAGAAATATACAATCGCTGCTCTAAAGGAAATTGTCGCTCGCCTTCCGCCAATATTTGTAGGGCCCGGCTATGCTCTCCGGCATCAAAGAATATTTTCGCCATTTCCAAAAACATGGCTACCGTCGTAATTTTTTCGACTGGAATTTGCTGAGCCATCTCCACAGCGGCCGGCATCTGAGCCAACCTGAAATGAAGCTTGGCAATACGAAATTTTAAGAAAATTGAATCAGGGTCAAACGTCAACCCAGTCTTATAGGCTTCTAAAGCCTTAAGGCTATCGTTATCGAGTTCAGCCAGAGAACCTTGAAGAAAATGATAATAGGCTTGAGGATGGGCAGTTTCCTGAATCGTCGAAGAGGAAGACGCCTGGCTGTGCAAACCAAGCTGAGGAGCTGTGCCGCATGACACAATCAGAAGTGGAATGCCTAACACACACGTGCGGATGCGACCCAGCCAAAGAGGAAAAGTGCTCTTAGAATCTACCAAACGAGTTTGTCGCGTGGAAGAATCCATCACATTATGCCATTTCAAAAAACATCATTGTTTACACTATACCAAATACTATCTGGCTAAATTATTAAATTTTGCATAGCTGTCATGAAATTGAAGCGAAACTTCTCCAATAGGGCCATTGCGATGCTTTCGAATAAGAATTTTCGCGATACCTTTTTCCTCCGTATCCGGATCATACACCTCTTCTCGATAAATAAACATGACAATATCAGCATCTTGTTCAATGGCACCAGACTCCCGAAGATCCGCCAAAACCGGGATTGGCGGCTTCCGATTTTCTACAGCCCGGCTCAACTGGGAGAGTGCCACCACGGGAATATTCAGTTCTTTAGCCAGGCCTTTTAAGGCTCGGGAAATATCAGAGATTTCCTGTTGTCGTGATTCAGAATTTCCCCGCCCTTCCATCAATTGCAAATAATCAATAATAAGAAGATCCAGTCCATGTTCCGCCTTGAGACGTCGAGCCTTTCCTCGCATTTGCTGGACGCTGAGATTTCCCGAATCATCGATAAAGATCTTGGCATCTTGTAATTGACTGGCAGCACCCGTGAGAGCTTCCCAATCAGGCCCCTTTAATTGCCCGGTTCTGACGGCATGAGAATCCAGATGCGCCTGGGAACTGAGCATGCGTAAGACGAGCTGGGCTCGAGACATTTCCAAGCTGAAAATCCCGACAACCGCGTTAGCATGAATGGCGGCATATTCAGCCATACCCAAGGCCAAACTCGTCTTCCCCATACTCGGTCGACCCGCAATGATAATTAAGTCAGAGGGTTGTAGGCCTGCGGTATAATTATCAATATCAAAGCCCGTTGGCACTCCAGTAATTTTTTCTTGGCGACTATATAATCGATCAACAATCTCAATACTTTCCTGAAGGATACTACTGACTGGAGCGAAATTTCCTCCCAAATGTCCTTGCGCCAGACGAAAAATTTCGCGCTCGGCAAACTCCAGTAGCTCGTCCGTTTTTGTCGTGCCTTCGTACCCTTTCATCACCACATCAGTGGCTGTCCGAACTAAACCACGAAGCAATGATTTATCCCGAACAATCTGGCAGTGGTAACGAATATTGGCTGCACTGGGCACCAACTGCACTAATTCGGCAATATATGAGGCACCCCCTATCTGATCCAATTCCCCTGTGCCTCGCAAATAATCGGTGAGCGTAATCTGATCAACCGCCTGATTGCGTTCAGACAATCCCACCATGCTGCGATACACCATCTTATTTGCTGTTCGATAAAAATCCTCTTCCGACAAGATTTCCATCGAACGATTGAGGGCGGCATTATCCAACAGAATCGCACCGAGAACCGATTGCTCAGCCTCTAGGTTCTGAGGAGGCACGCGAACGTCAGTTATTTCAGAAATCGCCATGAATCTCCGTTCGCAACCGTTGAGGTAATTCTTGGAGAGCTACTCGGGATCGCCGATTTTTTAAGAACGTAGCCGAATATTCCAATAAGAGCACAGATGCAGCAGGGCCTTTTTTGCCTTCATACAGAATAACACGTGGTATCCCTCGACAACGAGCCTCTTGAGCAGCCCAGGTAAGTGGAGACTTGTGCTTCCGTTCTATCCTTTCCTCAATCACACTAATACCTGCTGCGCGTAATGTCTGAGCTAGCGAAAACGCTTCCCCCGCATGAGGCCCAGAAGTTAACATGAGCACAGGGTTAAAATCATTGGTTCCTACTCGCCCGCCCCGCTCTAAGGCTGAAAACACACGATCCAAATCCAGGCCAAACCCAATGGCTGGCAGATTTCGACCAAACCGGCCAACCAAGTGATTGTACCGTCCTCCACCACCGATTTCACTGCCTAATGCCGAGGTAAAAACATCAAAAACGACACCATCGTAATAATCAAAGCCGCGAAATTCTCCAAGATCCAACAACACATGCTGTTGGACATGGGTATGCTCCAAATGCTGAAACACCTGTTCCAAACGATGTAATGGCTTTAGCAGTTGTGCGTCTTTTCCGGCAATGCGCTTTCCCCACTCCAACACCTCATGCTGCCCACAGCGTTCAGGAACCTGGAGAATGTTTCGCACCATCGTTCGAGGTAAGCGCTCAGTAGTTAAAATCTGTTCCAACTGCGGCAAATCTTTATGGGCTGCGGCCAACTCCGCCTGTTTTCTCCCGGTTGCAGACAACCCTGAGCGAGATAACAGGGCCTTTAAAAATCCCACATGCCCCAAAGAAATTTTCCATTCCGGTAGACCCACGAGTTCGAATAAGCCGGCTAGCATGGTCACCATCTCGGCATCGCCTTGGGCTGTATCATTGCCTACCAGCTCAATCCCCACCTGAAACACTTCGCGATCTCGCCCACGATGTTCCAATTCATAGCGAAAAACAGTAGTTCGATAGGAAAAACGCAAGGGAAGCAATTCTCCTCCTAAGCCCATGGCAACCATCCTGGCAATTTGAGCCGTCGCATCTGGACGTAACACGAGCATACGCCCCGAAGTTCTATCGGCAAATTTATAGCACTTGTCTAAAATTTCCGTGGAGAGTCCAACTGATAGGACATCAAGATATTCAAACGTAGGAAGAATAATTTCTCGATAACCCCATGTAGCCAAATAGGCCAGCAACTGGTCTTCCAGCTTCCGGACACGCTGAGCTGTCTGAGGCAACAAGGTCGCGGTACCGATGGGGATAAGGGAACGGGCGGGTTTCATGGGACTTATAGAAGGAGAACCTACCAATGAAGCCGTCCGGCCAAGGGTAGTTAATGGGAGAAGAGACGTCAGACTAACCCAGATCAATCATGCGTACTGACAGAATATCTTTCTCCTTCTTCAGGAGATCTAATACCGTAGGAGAAAGGGGGCTGTCGAGCCCAATAATCAGCAATGCCGATTCTCCTCGCTCGACACGTGAGCATTGCATCCTGGCAATATTTACTTCATGTTTGCCCAAGATTTGCCCCACCATGCCAATCACACCTGGACGATCCACGTTATCTATCAAGATCATCTGCCCTTCTGAGACCACCTCGACTTGGAATTGATTAATTTCCACAATACGAGGTTCTTGGCGATGAAAGAGCGTACCTGCCAGGGCATAAGTCTGTTGGCCAGCTTCGACCTTGAGCCGAATCAAACTCGTAAAATCACCGGCATCGCTGCTTTTGACTTCTTTTACTTCGATACCACGTTCTTTTGCTACGATCGGAGCATTGACGAAATTAATAACATCTTCCAAAATGGGAGAGAGTAATCCTTTCAAAATGGCCACCGTAATAGGCGCCACCCCGAGTTGCGAAACCTCACCAACATATTCGACCGTGACAGATTTGAGTCCCCCATCCAACATTTGAGCTTGAAAACGCCCCATCCGTTCAGCCAACAATAAATAGGGCTGAAGCTGTGGCAAAACTTCCGGGGGCACCGAAGGCACGTTCACTGCACCCCGCGCAATACCGCGCTTGAAATAGTCGACAAATTGTTCCGCAATCCCAATGGCCACGTTCTCTTGGGCTTCCTCTGTAGAAGCGCCAATATGAGGGGTACAGGTAAAGTTAGCCAGACTCAGAAGGGGATGATTGGGATCAACTGGCTCTTTTTCAAACACATCAAAGGCCGCCGCAGCCACTTTCCCAGATTGCAGAGCCTCACATAAATCCTGTTCGTTAATAATGCCACCTCGAGCACAATTCACCATCATGACGCCATCTTTCATCTTAGCTATCGTCTCGGTATTGATGATCCCTCGGGTTTCATTCGTCAGGGGGGTGTGAACGGATATCACATCCGCACGAAGGAATAATTCTTCAAGCTCCACCACCTCAATGCCCATTTGTTTCGCTCGATCAACAGCCAGATAGGGATCATAGCCAATGACATTCATCGACCATCCCTGAGCTAACTTTGCGACATATGATCCAATTTGCCCCAATCCGACTAAGCCCAAAGTTTTATTATAAAGCTCACTCCCCATAAACTTGCTTTTTTCCCACTTGCCGTCCTTCATGGATTTAGTGGCTTGGGGAATTTTGCGACTCATGGCCGCGATCATCGACATGGTGTGTTCCGCCGTCGTGATCGTATTGCCTCCCGGCGTGTTCATGACCACAATGCCTCGACGAGTAGCGGCCTCGGTGTCGACATTATCTAAACCTGTCCCGGCACGGCCCACAATACGAAGGCGCGTCCCTGCTTCAATCACCTCTTTCGTGACCTTAGTGGCCGACCGCACGATTATCGCCTCATAATTGCCGATATCCTGCAACAACTCTTCTTTAGACAATTTGGTTTTTACCTCGACGGAAAATCCTGCATGCTCTAAAACTTCGACTCCTTTAGAGGAAAGGCTGTCACTGATCAAAATATTCATAACGTCACTCCGTTGAGGAAAGAATCAAGGATTGAATATTCATTCGTTGATCAGGCTTTGCGTTTTTCGAAATCGGCCATATATGCGATCAATGCATCCACACCCGCTTCAGGCATGGCATTATAAATACTGGCCCGCATGCCGCCAACCGAACGATGACCTTCCAACGTCGTTAACCCTGCAGCCGTTGCACCAGCCAAAAAGTCCTTATCCAACTCTGCATTGGCCAGGATAAAGGGGACGTTCATCCATGATCGGGATTTTTTTTCAACCGGATTGCTATAAAAACTGGAGCCATCAATCGCAGCATAGAGCTTATTCGCTTTGCGCTCATTGATCTTCGCCATGGCCGCTAACCCCCCTTGCGTTTTCAACCATTTGAAGACCAAACCAGCCAGGTAGATTCCATAAGTTGGGGGAGTGTTCAGCATCGAATCAGCTTCGGCTTGCTTGGCATAATCATACACACTGGGCGTAATAGGCAGGACATCACCAATGAGATCGTCCCGCACAATCACTAAGGTAACCCCGGCGGGGCCTATATTTTTCTGGGCCCCAGCATAAATCAGACCAAATCGGCTGACCTCAATAGGACGTGATAAGATCGTTGAAGAATAATCCGCGACTAAGGGCACCTCACCCGTATCGGGCACCCAATGAAATTCCACACCGCCAATGGTCTCATTGGGGGTATAGTGCACGTACGCAGCGTCCTTTTTTAACGACCAACTCTCGAATGAAGGAATACTCGTAAATTTTCCACCTTCAGAAGATGCGGCCAGATTAACGGTGCAATATTTTTTTGCATCGCTAATGGCTTTTTTGCCCCATGCCCCAGTCACAATGTAATCGGCAGTCGTTTTCCCACGCAACAGATTCATGGGAATGATGGCAAATTGTGCTGAGGCTCCTCCCTGGAGAAAGAGCACTTTATAATTATTGGGCACGCCCAATAACTCACGAACATCCCTCTCGGCTTCGGCCGCCACGGAGACAAATTCTTTTCCCCGGTGGCTCATTTCCATAATTGAGGCACCAGCCCCGTGCCAGTCCGGCAATTCTTCCTGGGCTTGCTTCAAGACGGCTTCCGGCAACATCGCCGGCCCAGCACTGAAGTTATACACACGTGACATGATCGACTCTGTACTCCATCCTAAAAAATGAAGGCGCAAACGGCAGGAAAAGCACGAGGCACGGCGCCGAAAAAGAGGTTACGCTAGCATAGGGTCCCCAACCAGTCAAGAAGAATGGAGGTCCTTGTCATTGCAATTCCTGATGCCCTACAATTGCACTCGCTTATGGAAAACTTACCTGAGAATTCAAGCAGTTCTGACAGTTCTGAGACAAAAGTCCACAAAACCGTGAAGACTAAACCTGGTCTTCGACTGGAGCTGCGAGGAGAGGGGAATTACTACAAAGGGATTCTTCATATTGGAAGTACGTTCATTCCAATTAGTGACGACATCCTTGAGGAACTTCGGGGCAAAACAGCTCTTACCCCGGATGAATTTTTCCGCCTCTTTGTTGAAAAGGTGGGGTACTCGTCCTACTTACAAGAACAGATCCAGCAAGAAGTCAAAAACGGGGGAAACCTCGCATCTCAAATGTCGGCCATCCAGCAGACCCTCCGCCAAGAGTAAATCTACGCATAGGGCCTGTTAAAAAATACCTTGGACATCTCACATCCCATCTTCGGGCCATCTTTGAACGCGCCTCAATCGAAAAAACCTCCCCATAGCTGTACTATGCCTCGGATTTTCCTCAATCGTTCCGTTCAAATCCACCCCAAATCTTGGCGCGATTTGGTTCAAGGTATTTTTTAACAGACCCTTACCCGAACAGTTTGTCCATAAAATTGATAATCCGCATCTTGCGGCCAGGGTCTTTTTCCAAGGACAACGCCTTCTGGTAATGCTCTACTGCCAATTCGGGCTTGCGTTTTTCTTCGTAAACCCGACCCACCCCAAACGTAGCATCGGCATCGTTAGGATTGGCTATTAACGCTTTGCTGAAATAATCCATGGCAAAATCATTTTGCCCTTTGTCATACAAAAACCAGCCGATGGCGGTCGCCGCCGGGCCAAAGGCGGGGTTCAATCGAAGAGCTTCCTCATACTGTCGTTTGGCTAAATCTACCCGGCCTTTATTTTCAAACAGACCTCCCAGGGCAAAATGCACTTCAGCATCGTCGGGATTTATGGTTAACGCTTTTTTATATTCTGCGATCGCGGGATCCAGTTTGCCTTGTTCAGCCAGCGCGCAGGCTAAATTGGTATGTCCCACCGCCTCATCCGGACGAAGCTTCAAAACTTCCCGATATTGGGGAATAGCCATCTCCAATTGCCCTTGGTCCTGATAGACCACGCCTAGCTTGAGCCGAGCGGCGACATAGGATGGATCTCGCTTAATCGCTTCCCGGAACGCTTTCACGGATTGATCTATGCGCCCTTGACGTTGATGAATCTGGGCAAGAAAAAAATGAGGATACGGAGACTGGGGAACCTCGGCCATCACTCGCTCGAAACAGGCAAACGCGTCCTCCAGACGACCGGATTGGGTATGAAAGATCCCTTCGAATAACGCCACATGCGGTGAATCGGGATATTGTTCTCTGAGAAACCCGACCCACTCCCGAACGCATTGGACATCCGTTTCTTCGCCAAGGGCTTGAGGATAGACTCTCCAGGCTTGCGCAAAGTCCCCTCGCAATAAACACACGACATTCACCGCAAAAAATGGCACGGGACCACAATCGACCTGCTCGGACCAAGGAGACGCTTCATCATAGACCACATCCCATTGCCCTCCCGAGATGGCCGATTCAATGTTGGCTTTGATATTGGACGTCACAATTGACACTCATCTTTCCCAGGTGGAATCACCGGGTTAAGGAATCTTCGACATCTGGTGACGTGGCCTGAATCAGCCCACCCAAATACGGATGACGTTTGAGCATTTGCTGTTTCATCTCCCACGCCACCGTGCGATAGGACCAATGGCCCTTGACGCCTGATCGCAATTTCGAAATATATTCCACCTCGGCAAAATCCATCTTAAAGAGACAGCGCACTCGAAACCCAAAGGGTATCGCATAGAGCGCGGCTTCCTGATTATCCGTACGTAAAATCTCGATATCCTTCTTGACCGCATCCATGGCCTGCCGATACTCTTTCTCCACACCAGCCTCAGCCAGAATAGGCGGCACCTCATACCCATGAATGGTCGTGAAATTTTGTTGTACCTGCTGACACCGCCGATGCCGATGCATATCCCGCCATCCGCCAATATCCATCAAGACATCAAAAATAAAAGCATAGCCTGAACGAAATTCCTTGGCCAGGTCATCATGTGGCCCTCGGCTTTTTATCGCTGAGTCGACCAAATCCTGTTTATCTTTCTCCGACCAATCCTTTACCCATTCCAAAAGCAGGCGATAGGGCACATGACTCACGCGATAGACAAACGTGGTCACCAGTTCATCCAACGGGGCATGCGTCTCGATCAAATCCACCGACTGATCATAGCCATTCCACGACTGAGGATCATCAAGCCCTGACTTTTTCAACAAGCCCTTCACATGCCGAAACACATCCCGATACACCGAACTCTGATACTCATTGGGGACAGCATACCGCGCCAACGTAGGAGCCATCGGTTCAAGATGCCTGGATGGCTCTTCCTGCAAATCAGCCCATACGCTTGATGGCGCCCTGGCGCAGGCATCTTTAAGATCCTCGCCAATACCTAACAATTCCGGAAGTGCCGCCGAGAGCAATCGCGTCATTTGTTTTTCCAAGGTACGAATACTCACGACTTGCCCAACATTCGTCTTGGCAGACAATGGCAGTAAATAGCGAATCACATCGTAGGTACGCGCAGCAATCGTCCGGTCGTAATCTGCCGGTTTCATGCTATCCGGACGAGGGTAACGTTGAGTCAAATGGGCCTTGACCGGATCTTTCAACACCCGATAAATGTTATAGAGGCTGCCTAAAATACCCCGATAACTGCCTTCCGTTTCGCTATTCGTAATCTCACCCGGCACATAACAGCCGGCTGCGGCAAAATTCTGATACCGACTGGATTTGGCCTGGCCATCCCACAATGGTTCATCTTCCAAGCGAATGGCGGCCAGCTCTGAAATATTTTCAAAACAAATCGTCACATGGCCAAGATCGGCAATCGACCCATGGCCATAGGCGAAATAGAATTGTTCCCAAAATTTTTCCGAAGAATGAGCATGCACCCATTTCAAGCTGTCTTCAATAGAATCCGGCGATCGGCTATACCGCGCCAAGGCATAAGCGGACTTTTCCGGCGGCATCGGCGCCAAGGCAATCACTTTTCGATCTCGTCGCTCGTCGCTCATAGACACGTCTTCCAAAAATAAGGAGTGAAAAGAAGGCTTGCACTATAGTCACAGGAGGGCGCACATCTCAAGTTCGATTTCTCCTCAACCGATGGCATCTTCACAAACGCTTGAAACCGGATGGCTCCTTGACTACACTCTTCCGGCCCCTACGGAATTTTCTCCACAACTATGAACATCTCTGATCGTCAATCCATGCATGGCCAATGGTCCTCCCGCTGGACCTTTATCCTCGCGGCAACCGGCGCCGCGGTAGGCCTTGGCAACATTTGGAAATTCCCCTATCTTACCGGCCAAAACGGCGGCAGCGCATTTGTCTTGATTTATATCATTTGTGTTGCGGCATTAGGGATTCCGCTCATGATGGCCGAAATTCTGCTTGGGCGGCGAGGGCGTTCAACCCCCATTCGTGCCATGAAAGTTCTAGCCGAGGAAACCAACACCACGCAATGGTGGCAGATCATCGGCTGGTCGGGCACCATCGCCGGCATGTTGATTCTTTCCTATTACAGCGTCATTGGGGGATGGACGCTGGCCTATATCTTTAAATCCATAGCCGGAACCTTTAGTGGCGCCACCGGCGAATTCGCAGCGAGCACATTTAACTCCTTTGTAGGGAGCGCAAGCAGTTTATTCATCTGGCACACGGTGTTCATGGTCATCACCATGGCGATCGTGGCAGGGGGAGTCCAGGGCGGATTGGAAAAAGCCGTGCAGTTCCTCATGCCGACGCTCTTTTTCCTGCTGCTGCTCATGGTGGGCTATAGCATGACCACCGGCTATTTCGGCAAAGGGTTAGAATTTCTCTTCACTCCGGACTTCAGCAAACTCACGGGATCCAGCATGCTCTCGGCCATGGGGCAAGCCTTTTTTAGCCTCAGCCTGGGCATGGGCACAATTATGATCTACGGCTCCTACGTGCCCAAAGACACCTCCATTGCCAGCACATCCGTCATGATTGCCCTGGCGGATACCGGCGTAGCCTTGCTCGCAGGCATGGCCATCTTCCCAATTGTGTTTGCCAATAATTTGGAACCTGGCTCGGGCCCTGGGTTGATCTTTCAAACATTGCCTGTGGCCTTTGGCAATATGACCGGTGGGATCATCTTTGGCTCACTCTTTTTCATTTTATTACTCGTCGCCGCATGGACCTCGTCCATTTCGCTCATTGAACCACTGGTCACCTGGCTGATTGAAACCTTTGGCATGTCACGAATCAAAGCGTCGCTTTATTCTGGCGTAGCCACCTGGCTGCTGGGCTTAGGAACCGTCTGGTCGTTCAACCTGTGGGCGGATGTGAAATTTTTCGGCTTGACGTTTTTTGATCTCCTGGATTTCATCACGTCCAACCTCATGCTCCGTTAGGCGGCATCCTCATCGCCCTCTTTGCCGGCTGGCTCATGACCGCCGAGAGCACCAGAGCCGAACTACGCATTACCAACCCCGCTCTCTACACAGCCTGGCAAGCCCTCGTGCGTTACATCGCGCCGGTGGCCGTGTTCATCGTGCTCCTCAACGCCATCGGCCTCTTATAACCTTATTACCTTCTAACGAAGACTTTCCAGCCGCCCTTCTCTTGGATACTCCCGCCACCTGCCCCCCAGCCCCATAGACGGACGCTCTTATGAACAAGTGGGCCTTGTGTGAGGGCAGCGAGTTGACCCGCTCTTCCAAGGTCAGCGTCCGACCAATCTTGAAGAGGCTCGGGCGGGACGTCAATGGCTCGGGTCCTTTTGCCGAACACTGGTCGGGCCCTTCGGGACCCACTAGGGGCCTGTTGAATATTTCACTTCCCATAGCCTGTAAATGCCCGAGGAATGATCGACGTCAGCAGCCAAGGGAATGGTCAAAAAAGCATGCCCCCGCGAAGGCGGGGGTCCGTCCAGCAAGGCCGCGAATTGCTTGCGAGATCCCGCAGGGGCTGCCCGTTGTTTGACGCGCGGAGCGTACGCTCAGTACGTGAACACGGCAAAAAGGCGAGAACGCCGCCTTGCCTGTTCCATCCTGAAAGGTGGGCCAATTGTTTTCAACATTCCCACT
>PVMK01128431.1_pt1 | contig 31580 bp, 29 predicted proteins | sample 1853481 | NCBI WGS metagenome assembly PVMK01 (sample SAMN08533507, study PRJNA380276) | Marine sediment metagenome, whole genome shotgun sequencing project.
GGTGCGAAAGCCCATCTGCAGGCTATTTAAGAGGGCTGCCAGAGTTGTCGGTCCGGTGACCACAATGCGATAATCCCTTTGCAGGCTGTCACAAAGGCCCGGACGCCTTAAGACCTCAGCATACAGGCCTTCCACCGGCAAAAACATAATCCCGAAATCGGTGGTGTTGGGCGGATCGATATATTTTTCGCGGATCGCTTTGGCTTCAGCTTTAATACGCGTTTCCAGTTTTTTGACCGATTTTTCCGCCATTACTTTATCGGCCGTTTCCTGAGCATCCAGCAAGCGTTGATAATCCTCCTGGGGAAATTTAGAGTCAATGGGCAGCCAGACAACCTTTTCTTTATGGGTACCCTGCCCCGGCAATTTTATGGCAAATTCCACCCGCTCGCCGCTGTTTTGCTTGGTGGCCACATTGACCTCATATTGGTCCGGTGTCAAAATCTGTTCCAGGATATGACTGAGCCGAATTTCACCCCAGGTGCCGCGGGTCTTGACGTTGGTCAATACTTTTTTAAGATCGCCCACACCGGTGGCCAGGTTTCTCATCTCACCCAGACCTTTGTAGACCTGCTCAAGGCGCTCACTGACCTGTTTAAACGATTCTCCCAGTCGTTTTTCCAGCGTCGACTGCAGTTTTTCATCCACAACCGAGCGCATCTGCTCCAGCTTTCGGCTGTTGTCCTGCTGCATGGTTCGCAGCTGGTTTTCAACGGTTTTGCGCAGAGTTTCAAGTTTAGCTTCATTGAGCTTGGTCATCTCCAGCAGCTGCTTGGAAAAACTATCGAGCTGATCTTTCTGCATGCCGGCAACCTCGCGCATCTGCTTGAGCTGAGAATCGCTGGCGGACTTTAAAGTGCTGCCGATTTCCTCCCGGGACTGCCTGGCGCTGCCGGCCGATTCCTGGCGGTTACGCGCAAACTCGTCTCTAACCATATGTTCGGTGCGCTCCTGCTGTTTTCCAAGGGTCTCAAAAAAATCCTGTGATTTGATCTCCCTGCGTCGAACCAAAATGATCAGCAGAAAAACGGCTGCTGCTAAAATCACACCGACCAGGATCAGAAGCAAATTGGTCGAACCGACTTCAGCGATGATGGCATGCAAATAAGGCATTTCGAAATAGGCCTCTTCCTTTTTAAACCCGGGTTTTGAGCCATGTGATATTTATATATTTCTGATTGCCGGATACCCGCAACTTGACCCGAGAAATTTCGCGCTTGATTAAAGGGTATATCCTTGCGCATCGGAAAGCAACATGGTAAAAGCTGCTTTATTTCAAACAGTTATACAAAACCCGAGATATTCCTTTGGGTCCATTGGGATTATAGAGAAAACGGTGTTGAGCGTCAAGCGCTCCACGGGTAAGCGGAAAGGTTAACATGAAGCTTTTTTACAAAATCACTTTAGGCATATTTCTTCTGATGGTGATCTTCGCAGCAGGCTGCATCATTTATCTGCAGCAGCTGAAACCTCAATATTCGGGGGAGTTAACTCTGCCGGGCCTTCAGCAAACGGTGGAAGTCATTTTTGATCATTACGGCGTCCCTCATATTTATGGCCAGAACGAAGAAGACGTCTATTTTGCTTTAGGATATGTCCATGCCCAGGAGCGCCTTTTCCATCTGAGTCTTTTTTCTATAAAAATAATAATATAGCGGTTGTCATGTTGATTATAATTTCAGGGGTCTACACCTTGCATTTTCGCCTGTTAGAATATCTGGCAAACGGAACATATTAATGACAACCGCTATAAGGGGAATCCGCGGCATTATTGGCCGCTTTATACTGGCGATACAAGCCCCGAAATTGATGATAGGTCAGCCCTAAAACCCGGGCGGCTTTTTTCTGGTTGTATTTTGCTTTTTGCAGAGCGGCCGCCATCATCGTAACCTTTAATTCACGCACGGCTTCCTTGAGCGGCCGGTTCAGCAAAGGGCTCTGATCGGCAATTCCGGGTTCAGCTGCAGGGGTCTCTTCAGGCAACGCCGGCGCAATCCGGGCATAGGGTGAATCAAAGGGATGAAAGTCAAAATCGGTAACGGTTGCAGCATCGGAGCGATAGACCGCGCGTTCAACCACATTTTTAAGCTCACGGATATTTCCGGGCCATGGGTGGTTCTCCAGAGCCTCAATGGCTTCAGCACTGAAGACCGGGATTTCATCCCATCCGAGTTCCAGGGCCATCCTTCCGGCAAAATGACCGGCTAACAGGGCAATATCTTCTTCTCGCTCTCTTAACGGCGGCAGGAATAAGACCTCAAAAGAAAGCCGATCCAACAGATCCTGTTTGAAACGGTTTTTGCGGGCCAGGTCGTTTAAATCGGCATTGGTAGCGGCAATGATGCGGACATCCACCTCAACGCTTTCCGAACTGCCCACCCGTTCAAAAACATTGTATTCCACCACCCGTAAAATTTTTTCCTGAACTTCCATCGGTATACTTCCGATTTCATCCAAAAATAGGGTTCCGCGATCGGCTGACTCAAACCTGCCGAACCGTCTCTGAAGGGCTCCGGTAAATGCGCCTTTTTCATACCCGAACAACTCTGATTCGATTAAAGACGGCGAAAGGGCCGAACAGTTTAGCGCCACCATCGGGGCCTGCCATCGATTTGAAAGATAGTGCAGACGCGCCGCGGCCAACTCCTTTCCGGTGCCTCTCTCCCCGAGCAACAGCACCGGCCGGTTAATCGGAGCCACCCGTGATAGCTGCTCCTGAAATGCTAAAAACGGCTCCGATTGGCCCAGGGCTTCGGTGGCAACCGCCGGAGTCCCGGAAGCCATACCTTTTTGTCTTAAGTCGATTGATTGATTCATGGTTAATTTTACCGATATTTAGATTATTTTACTATATATTAGCTATTTTTACCAATATGTCAAGCAACTATTTTTAATATAATTTAACATAATATCAGGATGTTAGAACTAATTTTAGCGATGGCACGATTAATGCTGATCGTATGGTTAAACACTTAAATATCAGACAGGAGGGTCATCATGGGTATTTTTACACGCTTTCGCGACATCATTAGCTCCAACATCAATGCCATTCTCGACAAAGCGGAAGATCCCGAAAAATTGATCAAACTCATGATCAGAGAAATGGAAGATACGCTTGTTGAAATCAAGGCCGCCTGCGCCGGCACAATGGCCAGCAACAAAAAAGTTCAACGCCAGCTGGACACATTGCATGACCGCATCCGGTACTGGGAAGAAAAGGCTGCGCTCGCGATTAAAAAAGGCAGGGATAATCTGGCTCGTGAAGCCCTGGTTGAAAAACGCCGCTATACCCGCCGGGTGGATGGTCTTGAAAACGATATATCCGAACACAATCTCCTCATCGAACAATATCAGGATCATATTCGTCAGCTGGAAGATAAATTGAAATCAGCCCGTGATAAACAGCGTTTGCTAGTCCAGCGGCATATTCATGCCAATCGGAAAAGACAGGCCCAGGAAGAGATCCGGCGGATGGATAGTTCCGAGGCCATGCTGAAATTTGATGATCTTGAGAACCGTATCGAACGCATGGAAGCCGAAGCCGATCTGGTTAATTTTGGAAAAAAGACCGCTCTGGAAGCCGAATTCGACACCCTGGGTGTGGATGAAGAAATCGAAAAAGAATTGCAGGCTCTGAAAACACCGCTATCAAAACCGGCTGAAAGGCAATCTTCCGATTAAAAACCAGCGTGCTTGGGATTCTATATGAATATGAGATTTTTATTGATCCGGATCGCAGGATAATCCTATAACCATTTCCAGGATTGAAAAGCACCTAGAATGGATCGTTAAAAATACAATAATGAAGCCAAGGTAAAGCTAAAAATGAAAGAAGTATTGATCGTAGCCATTGTATTCGCAAGTATCGTGCTTTCGCTGGCCATCATCCCGGGGGCGATTCTTTTAGCCATCAAATTTTTCCGCGGCGGTCAATCCGCAGGCGATCAAGCCGAAGAGGCGAAAATGATCCAGAAAATTTATCAGAGTCTTTCTCACATGGAACAACGCGTTGAGGCACTAGAGACCATCCTGTTGGATCGCGAAAAGCAGAAACGAACGCAATAGAAAGGAAGCTTGGCCATGACAAAATATACCCGCAGCTATCGCAACGGTATCTATCGCTCCCGCAGCGGCATTATTTTAGGGGTGTGCACAGGGTTGGCGCAACATTTTGATTTTTCAGTTTTCTGGACCCGAGTGATCGCCTTGATTCTTTTATTTGTGGCCGGCTTCTTGCCGGCTATCGGGTTGTACCTGCTGGCAGCCGTGCTGATGAAGCCCGAGCCGGTTATTCCGATCGGGAATTCGGCGGAAAAAGAATTTTATGACAGCTACACGTACTCGAGGCAGGGTGCGGTACAGCGGGTAAAAAGGAGATATGAAAATCTGCAGCGGCGCATCCAGCGCATGGAGCACATCGTTACGTCAGCTGAGTATGACTGGGAAAACCGCCTAAATAATCGCTAACCGAGCGAACCAGAACAAAAACAAATAATTAATCACGAAAGCACCAAAAAAGCGAAAACACGAAAAGAAAAAAATGTTTGGTTTTCGTGCTTTTTTAATTTCGTGTTTTCGTGATTCTTTTTTAAGATTTTTCCAAGAGCTCGCCAATCAGATCGGTGGATTTGACCACTCGTAGCAAAGGATAAAGGGGATTGCGCCGGTAACTGTCCAGGGTCTGGTCGTGAACCTGTTTTGGAAGGGGGCGTCTTTATTATGTTTCGAATTAACAAAAACGCAAAGCGACACCATTACATGCAAAAACTAAAAAACATATCTGTGGGAGGAGCTATGAACCGGGCAATGTTCTGCTTTGGATTACCGGTGTTGATCATGCTGGGATGCGCATCAGCACCGGTGTAAAAGGATGAGCTGAAAATTGATTTTAACCTGCCGTATTTGGAATTCAAGTTTACCTATAATTATGATGTTTACGAAAAACCATCCTTTTTTTTGCCAAAATCTCAGCCGACCTTTGCGATCTGGTTGCAAGAAAAGAATTCCGGTGCCATTCAAACGATTTATGTCACCGCAAAAGCCGGAAAAAACAAATGGATACTGGCAGAAGCGCGACCGGAATCAGTGCCGGTCTGGTTTGGCATCAGGCAAAAGGAAAAGGTTGACGGAAACTTGAGCATTGATGCGATCACCGGTGCCACGCCTTCCGGTGAAACCGCTGTCATCCACTGGCAGGTTCCCTGGCATTTACGCAACAAACAGGTTGACGTTTTCATAGAAGCCAACAACTCTTTTGATTATAATGCGTATTATTCGAAGCAAAAAGGGGCGGCCGGATATAGTGGTGACAACGGTCAGCCTTCGCTGATCTGGAGAGCAGAATTGGATTTATCAAAAACCATGGATGAGCATGTGTCGCCCGAGATTATCGGGCATGGTAGCATTTTGGGGGAAAATCATCAGATTGATGCGGACATATCAAAAATTACTACTGCCCAGGATACCTTTTCTTATATGGGTATAAGGTACATTGACGGGCATTAATCTATTGCGGCCTGCGACGAGCTCCCATCGGCAAGCTCAGGGCCTGCCTTCGACATGAGCTCAGGCCGAATGTAGTTTATCGAAGGCAGTCGAGTCGATTGCGGATTGAAAATTTAGATCTGATCCAGCACCTGCGAGGATACCTCAAATGTCTCCGCAACAGAGTAATTATTGGCGCTGGAAACGGAATCAGACAAAACCGTCTGAATTTGATCCAAAAGGTCACAATCTTCCATACAACCCGGAAAATCCTCTCTTGTCGAGCATACTTTGCAGGGACTTTTTACCAGATGACCAATGTTGAAATCGAAATTGTGATTATCTGCCGCTTTGTCTAACATTTTTGCACCTTATCATTTGAGGTTTTTGTTGCTGGCCGGTATTGCGCGTGCCTTATGATCTTTTATCGGCTATTGGGCGCCGATCTTTAGATTTATTTCAGGCAATCTGACTACATTCCTATACAACTATCATGCCAATTCTACCTATTTTTTAAATTCTCATATTTTCAAATACTTATGAAATTGTCACTATTTTCGATAGGCAAAATGTGACAAATGTTGTCAAAAAAAATGTCAAAAAATTGTCAGTTGGGTAAATCATTTCCCAAGCGAGTCAGAGCGTTTGTCATAATAACGTTCCGATACAGGCAGTTTTTTGAATCTTTTTTGGGTTATTAATAGCGTCTAATATAGCTGGGTCCAAACGCTCTAATAATATAGCGGTTGTCCTGTTTATAATAATTTCAGGCCGTTACACGTTACATTTGCTCCTGTTAGGAAATCTGACAAACGGAACATATTTATGACAACCGCTATAAGTTATGACTGTGAAGAATCGGAAGTGGGGAGGGGATCGAGGGTTCGTGCGGGGTGGTACTTTTGGTCATATTTAGCAAGAAAAACGCCAATGGTCAGGGTGAAAAGATGAACAGCGAAGAAAAAAAATAATACCCCATCTTTTGTGTTCCACCCCAGAAGCAAAAAAATAACGGCACTCAACAACAATAGCTTAATTTTCATCATCCTTATTCCATTTCGCGGTGTTACTTTTTCATTCCAAAAACCTTGGACTTGTTAGAAGCCGTCTCAAAAATAGGATTTTGGTTCAAGATCGCGGCGGGGCCGAGTTTCATACCGGAGGCATACTGTTGTATGTCGAGGATTTGAAACGAGGCACCAACAAAGATATTGGGCCAAAAGACATTTTTGAGATGGCTTCTAGTATTATCGGCCGCTTGGCCAGGAAACTTTAATTCAAGTCCGGCCACCTCCGGGCCGATATAGAACTATACAACCGTTGCAAAAATAACCATAGATTCAATACCACTATATTTGAGGACAGCATGAAAAAAGAGATTGCTACGTTTATTAAGGATCTGAAATCGAATAAAAAACTGGACACGTTTGATGAGGCCTCTACAAAACAGGCCGTGGTCCTGAGATTGCTTTCATTCTTGGGCTGGGATATTTTCAACGTCGATGAAGTCTATCCGGACTATTCCGTAAATTCTTTCAGCGCCTCCTATGCCTTGCGGGTGAAGAACACTAATAAAATATTCATTGAAGTAAAGCGGACCCAGGAAAACCTGGATAATTATCAGAAGTCTTTGCTGAACTTCGCATCCCGCGAAAACGTTGACATCTCGATTTTGACCAACGGGATCCTGTGGTGGTTTTACCTGCCAAAAGCAACCGGAAGTTCACAGGAAAAGTGGTTTTATTCAGTCGACCTGTTAAAACAAAAAGAAGATTCCTGTGTTCCCCAATTAATCGATCTGCTCAGTAAAAATAAAGTCGCCAAGGGCCTGGCATTAAAGGCTGCCAAAACCCTGAACCAGAATAAAAATCAAAAAATGGCCTCGAATGTGATCCCTGAAGCCTGGAATAAGATCATCTCCCAGCCCAACATGATATTTGTGGAATTATTGAGAGAATCCACCGAAAAAATTTGCGGGTGCCGGGTAGAGGCCAAGCTGATTGAACGATTTTTAGAAAAACATCTGGACCAATGGTTAATCACCAGCCGTCCGACAACCAGCGCTGCACCACCGCCCAAAGTTATTGAAGTTTCAAACCTGCAGAATAAAACCGTACCTAAATTTTCAGCGCCCCCGTCCAAAAAACCGGCCAATAAACCGGAAAGCTACACCGACAAAGAAATCAAATCATTTACGTTTAACGGCAAAACCAATCCGGTTCGCTACTGGGAAGATCTGCTGACCAACCTTTGTGACTATTTTGCAGCCATCCATTCGAAAGATTTTGAAAAAGTTCTCTGGATTTCAGGCGAGGATAAAACCTATTTCTCCCGTTACTCGGATCAATTGCGGATCCCTGAAAAAATTAAAGGTGCCGATATCTATGTCGAAACCAAACTCGGCCCTGATGAAATTGTAAAAACCGCCAGAAGCCTGCTGACCGAATTTGGTTATGACGCCGCTGAATTAACCATAACGGCTAAATGACCCACCCCCTGCCCTCCGCCATTTTGTGGCGCACTTTCATCTTGACAAATTGAACTTAGAAGATGAATTTAAAGAATGAAAAAAACGTATCTTTTCTACGATATCGAAACGACCGGACTGAATAAAGCCTTTGACCAGGTTCTGCAGTTTGCCGCAATCCGCACAGACCGGCAGCTTAATGAAATTGAACGTTACAAACTAAATGTGCAGCTGCGCCCGGATGTGATTCCATCTCCCGGAGCGATGATTACAAATCGGCTGTCAGTTGCGGATTTAGCATCCGGCCTGTGTGAATTTGAAGCGATTCGCCAAATCCATGAATTAATGAATCAGCGTGAAACCATCAGTCTGGGATATAACTCCCTGAGCTTTGATGATGAATTTTTACGGTTTTCATTTCATCGCAATCTGCTGCCGCCCTATACCCATCAGTTCAAAAACGGCTGCCGTCGAATGGATCTGCTCCCCACAGCCGTCATGTTTTGGCTTTATAAACGGAACGTCATCACCTGGCCCCAAATTCATTCAAAACCGTCTTTGAAACTGGAACATATCCGCGAAGCCAATCAACTTGCAAGCGGCCCCTCCCATGATGCCACCGTCGATGTGGCAGCAACTGTGGAGTTGGCCCGCCGGTTTTTCAAAAACAATAAAATGTGGAACTATCTGATGGGTTATTTTGAAAAAGAGACGGATGTGCATCGGATTGGCGACATTCCGGCCTCCTTTCAAAGTGCGCTGGGCGAACACCGTAAGGGATTGATGGTAAGCAGTGAATATGGCCCCCGGCAAATGTATCAGGTACCCGTGCTGTCAATCGGAAACTCGATCCCCTATTCAAATCAAACCCTGTGGCTGCGACTTGACCTGCCGGCACTCAAAGAAACCAAGACCGACACCATCGCTGAATCCACCTGGATTGTGCGCAAACGATATGGCGAACCCGGCATTTTACTGCCGCCCAATCAACGATATATGAAGTTTTTAAGTGATGAACGCAAGGCTGTCGTTGCCGAAAATCTAAACTGGTTACAGTCCAACCCCTCAAAATTTCAACAAATTGTAAATTATCACCGGGAATACACGTATCCCTTTATTCCGAATCTGGATCCTGACGCAGCCCTTTATCAGATCGGTTTTTTCACCCGTTCCGATGAAAAATTATTCAAAGAATTTCAAACAGCACCCTTAGACGAAAAAGAAGCCATCGCCAACCGTCTCAAAAGCAAGGATGCCCGAAAGCTGGCCGTCCGATTACTCTGCCGAAATTATCCGCAACAGATATCGGGAGATTTGGCCGCTGAATTTGAAGCCTATCTGCGCCGGGCAAACCCGACTCGTGAAGACGATGCCATCGTCGATTACAGGGGGGGTGCCCGGATGACACCATCCGCCGCTCTGGCAGAAATCAGACGTCTCAAACAATCCGGAAAACTCGACAAAAATCAGATGAAATTATTGGACGATCTGAAAAATTATATAAACAGCAACTTTCCGAAGAGAAAAGCAGGCAGGCAATTGTCGATTGGTGACGATTTTTAGTGTTGCGTCCCACAAAAATGTTACAAAAGTCGTGTGGTATATTTCAGTTCAGTTGAGTTCTTTAAACAACACCATGTCTATGGTTTCAGGTGTCAGTGTTCAGGTGTCAGGATTCGTGGCCTTTGCTCGCTGGCTGCTCGCCAGTGGATTTAGTCGATTCGTTAATTGGTCGAATGGTCAAATAGTTTAAAATGGATTGAATCCTCTGACTAATTGACTATTCAACTAATCAACTATTTAACTATACTCTCAGGCCTCTGTCTTCTGACACCTGACACCCGAAACCTACTTATTCCTGACACCTAAAATAAAACGAATTAACATTAATAAACTCAATCCGTGTTTTGTAAATTACTTGTGGGACATAACACCTTCGCTGTTGAGCAGCGCCTCCGACTCGTGCAATATTCAGGTATTCACAAATTCGCATGACCGTGAGTCGATTACCATAATGGGAAACAGCCGAACGGATTGCCAATAAAAAAAAGCGCATTACCTTGTTTAAAGATAGATCGTAAGTCTTGTCAGGGAAGTAAAACCCGAATTCTTTCGAAAATGGCAACGGGTAACGCCACCGGGCTTTTTAGTTTGAATATGGCAAATAGGGAATTCATAAACCGGCGCACCGCCTTTGATGATGTTTTCACCCTCCAGCGTTTGCAAAAAGCGTGGTGGGCAGTATTTCTGTTTTACCTGATCCTTTTCATGGGTTGGTTTAGCGGCCTCTCTATCGCCTGGCAGCCCACAGGGGCTCTAAAATGGCTGCTGCCGGCTGCTGCGGTCAATGCCTATGTGTTGTGGCTGTTGTGGAAAGCATTAAAAAAAAACTATCACCCGCTGACGAAAATCCTGCTGCCTGATTTAGGTTATGCCAACTGGCTTACGTTATTGCGGGGGTTTTTGATCGGCACATTGGCCGGGTTTCTGTTTCAAACAACACCCATAACTGCTGAAAGATCCAACTGGCTTGCCTGGACACCCGGCGCCATTTATATTCTAGCGGCTGTTTTGGATTACTTCGACGGATACGTTGCCAGAATCACCCAACATGAAACCCGGCTGGGAGAGTGGCTCGATACGAAAATCGATGCATTGGGATTGTTGATCGCACCGGTATTGGCCATCGGGTATGGACGACTTCCCATTTTCTATATCGCGGTCAGTTTAGCTTATTATCTGTTTCAATTCGGCATCTGGTATCGCAAAAAAAACGGCCGGCCGGTTATAAAACTGGAGCCGCATCCGGCCAAACGCATGATTGCCGGCTTCCAAATGGGCCTGGTGGCCCTTGCACTGCTGCCCGTGTTTTCCGGGCCGGTGATGACGATTGCAGCCCTTGTTTTTATGATACCCCTTTTAGCCGGGTTTCTCAGAGACTGGCTGGTTGTCTGCGGTTACGTTGAAGTTAACCATCTTCAACAAACGCGCTGGGACCACCCGATCGATTTGTTGATAACCAAACTTCTTCCAGTTTTTTTACGGTTCGTCATTGGTGTTGCCGGCATCTTTTTCTTTTACCATACCGTCACAACACTGGTTACAGGCCATGAGATCGTTTCCAGCACACAGCTGTATTTATCCAAACCTTACGAGCTGCACGAGTTGCTGATCACGGCAACCGCCGTTTTGATGGTTGCTTTTGGAATCATCCCACGCATCGCGGCTTTGTTAATCAGCATATTCCTGGCCGGCACCCTGACGACCTGGAATTCACCGCCAGGCCTTTTTTTCCTGTTTTCATGCGCCGCCGCACTCATGCTGACCGGTTCAGGCTTCCTATCAACCTGGCATCCGGAAGATACGCTGCTGCTGGAAAGGCAGGGCGAGGCGGGTGGGGGTAACCGTCCGGCGAATGTAAGTTACGCGGGACCCACACAGAGACCCGGGGGTGAATAATGCCATCGGATATGAGATTACATGCGCAAAGCGTCAAAAACGGTCCGGTTTCAGCAGATGCGGGTAAAAGGGGTGACAAATGCGCCGAAACACGGATTCAGTCGATTGAAGACCTGAAAGTTCAGTTGCAGGATACAGCGGCATTCCGGGCCAAGTATAAAAGACCATTTATTACGGTTAGCTACGCCCAGAGTATCGATGGCAGCATCGCTTCCCGGGAAAAAGAGCCCATTGCCCTGAGCGGTCCCAGATCATTGGTACTTACCCATCAGATTCGCGCCTGTTGTGATTGCATTTTAATCGGTATCGGCACGGTACTGGCGGATAATCCCCAACTGTCGGTCAGAAAGGTTGAAGGTCAAAATCCTCAACCGATCATTCTGGATACCCGCCTTCGGACCCCCCTGGATTCAAAATTGGTTCAAAGAAAGGATTTGAGCCCCTGGATCATAAACGCACAAAACCATTCAAATGAGAGAATACAGGCGCTTAAAAGAGCCGGAGCAAAGCCGTTGCGGTGTTCAACGGGTCATGACGGCAAAATCGATCTATTTGCGCTGATGAACCTGCTGTCCGAGATGAAAATTAACAGTATGATGGTAGAAGGCGGAGCCCAGGTAATCACCAGCTTTGTAAATTCACGGCTGGTCGACCAGTTCATTATTACCATCACCCCCAAACTGGTGGGCGGATTGCAGGTCCTGAATTCCAAGGGCCTTGAAGCCGCACCCTATTTTGATTTTAAACAAATTCATTATCAGCATCTGGACAATGATATCATCATGTGGGCCCGTCCGGGGTGGGAGGCCAAATGAAACGGGCATCGGTGATTTTTGAAAAACCCTACACGGTCGTCCTGCAAACGGAACCCTTAAACGAGCCGGCGGCCAAAGACGTCCTTATCAAAACTAAATTTTCGGCAATCAGTCCGGGGTCCGAGCTGCTGGTTTATCGGGGCGAGTTCCCTCCCCAGCTGCCGGTTGATGCTGAAATCAAAGCCCTTTCAGAAACGTTTCGATATCCATTAAAGTATGGCTATATCTCTGTCGGTGAAGTGGTTGCGGTGGGTTCGGCAGTTAAAAAAGATTGGCTGGGCCGGCTGGTCTTCTGTTTTCATCCCCATGAAAGCCATTATGCGACGCCGCTAAATGAAATAATTCCAATTCCTGAAGACATCGATCTGATGGAAGCCCTCTTTTTGGCCAATATGGAAACTGCTGTCAATTTCATGATGGATGGCCGACCGGTAATCGGTGAGCGGGCGGTTATCTTCGGACAGGGGATTGTGGGCCTGCTGACAGCCGCTTTGCTGGCGCAATTCCCTTTAAATAAGCTGGTTACCCTGGACCGTTATGCAATTCGGCGCCGGGCTTCTTTGGATATGGGCGCCCACGATGCGCTGGATCCCGAGAGTGCAACGCTATTGTCAGATCTGGCGGCATTGCTGAACACAGATTCTGCGACGGGCTTTGCGGATCTGGTGTACGAATTGTCGGGCAACCCGCAGGCGTTGAACCAGGCAGTCACCATTGCCGGCTTTGGTGCCCGCGTTGTCATCGGCTCCTGGTACGGTACCAAACAGGCCAATCTGGACCTGGGCGGACAGTTTCATCGCAATCGCATTCGGCTCATTAGCAGTCAGGTCAGTACCTTACCACCGGAATTTTCAGGTCGCTGGACCAAGAATAGACGACTCGAAACCGCTTGGGATATGATTCGGAAGATACGACCCGCGCAATTTATCACCCATCAATACCCTGTCCGCCAGGCAAATAAAGCATTTGAATTGTTGGATAAAAACCCGGGAGAAGCGATTCAGGTTGTCATCACCTACGAGGAGTAGGGTTCCGGTGTCAGGAACCAGTGGGTGTCAAGTGTCGGGCCTTCGCCGCGACGTAGCGGCTACGGCCGCGCAGGCGGGTGTCAGGCTTCAGAGGACAGAGGTCAGACGACAGATGACAGATGCTAAAAACTGGAGCATGAGGCACCCTGTCTGACATCTGTCTTCTGCCATCTGTTTACTGAACACTGAAACATTTAATTCCCTTTAAGATCCTGTGTTCAGATTAAGCCGGAAAACGACAACCCAGAGCCCCTGGAGGACAGCTCAGGCCGGAAAACGACAAGTCTAAAAAAGTAGGGTCGGCCACTGTGCCGACCTCAATTAGCGGCCGCAGAGGGCCGCCCTACTTTCCGGTCTTCATCCGTTCGCTGTCCTCTGGCCTCTGACTTCTGTTTTCTGTCCTCTGAAGCCTGACACCTGGGAGCAAGTACGATTAAATTGACATGGCGGAAGGAAGATATCAGCATGAGCGTACTCTGGATAGACTATTTCATCATCGGAACCTATATCGCCCAGACTTTCCAGATTTTTTTTTATTCGGTGCCCAGCGCCGGTTCCACCTGTGAAATGCTTTTCAATTTGAAGAAGAAATCGAGGGTGGCCAACCGCCATCCGGGCGCACTCGTCCTACAATCCAAACCCAAGATTGTCATCACCGCTGCAGTCACGCTGGCTGTCCTGGTGGCATCAATCGTCCCAATCCTGACGCTGTTATTTCCTAAACTCAACCCCTATCTCCTCCCGCTGATTAAAACGCCTTCATCAGGTCTGTCAATCATCAGTGCTTGCCTGTTGATATCGGGAAACAGCTTAACTTATATCGCCGTTGCCACCCTGAAGGCTCATGTGCGTTTTCATGAATTTGGAGAAACGGTCCAGTTGCATACCGCCGGAATCTATCGGCATATCCGCAATCCCATTACACTGGGGTTAGCCGCTATTTTTACGGGTTTTGTGATGGCACGACCGTCGCTCGTCATGCTCCTGGGCTTGATCATCTTTCTGCTGAACGCCGGTTACCGTATCAAAATGGAAGAAGTTTATCTGGAGAGAACCTTCAGCGATGACTACCTTCAATACAAGAATAACGTTGCAAAGTACTTTCCAAAAATCCACAGGGGGTTAAATCGCTGATATCCAAAACTCATAGAAGCGCTATTCACAATTTAGATTTTAGAATTCGGATTTTGGATTTATACCGCTTTCCATTATAATGTTCCGAATTGCGGAATAGGGGCATAAGTGGTTGTAGAAAAAAACGTTTGAATACCGGAACGTTTTTTGACAACCACTATAAGAACAGACCGGTCAGCCAAATACTTGGTCTTCAATATTTTCAATCCGCAATCCAAATTCCAAAATCTAAAATCAGGAGGTTATGATGTATTCAGTAGCGGTTCACCGTGATTTTATTGCGAACCATTTTTTGACGGGGGGGGATTGGGGGCCTGAAAATGAGACCCATGCCCATCATTATGTTGTGGAAGTCCGGTTTAACGGCCCGGAACTGGATCGCCACGGGTATCTGGTCGACATCTGTGAAATTGAAACGGTCCTTGACGGGCTGGTCAACCGGTACCGGGATCAGATGCTGAACCGGTTAGCCGAGTTTGATGGGTTGAATCCGAGTCTGGAGCATTTTGCCAGAATTATATGCGACGCGATTTCGAAAAATATCCGGATTCGGAACCTGACATCGATGACGGTAAAGATCTGGGAAAATGACATCGCCTGGGCCGCATACACGAAAGATCTATGATGCGTATGTGTTTGATTATATATGGCAGCCTGGATACCCTGACCGGTGGTTTTCTTTATGATAAATTCCTGGTTAAACATTTGCGCCAAAAAGGGCATGAAATTCATATTGTTTCTCTTCCCTGGCGGCGGTACGGGCAGCATCTGCTGGATAATTTCTCATCAAAACTCAGATCGGGGCTTATCTCAAAAACTTATGATCTAATCTTACAGGATGAACTCAACCACCCTTCCCTTTTTTGGGTGAATCATAAATTGCGAAACACCGCTGGGGATGGTACCCCGCTGGTGTCCATTGTTCATCAGGTGCTATCCAGCCAGCCCCGCCTATACTTGCTGAACAGATTATATAAGACCGTTGAAAAAATCTATCTTGCGTCCATCGACGCGTTTATTTTCAACAGTGAAACAACCCGCAGCAGGGTGCAGCGCCTGATAAATTTGACGGGTCCTTCAATTGTTGCCAGCCCGGGTGGAGACCGGCTGGGCCATCTGCAGGCCGCCGAGCAAATAAAGACCAGAGCCGGTCAGGGGGGGGCCTTAAAAATGGTATTTGTTGGAAACATCACCCCGATCAAAGGCCTGGTTCCGCTGATCGAAATCCTGGCAATACTGCCGCCGGAAATCTGGCGGCTGACGGTGGTGGGAAGCCTAAACATGGATCCCGGGCACGTTCGTAAGGTAAAACGGCTGATTTCTGCAAAAAATATCAGGCGGCAGGTGGTTCTGGCAGGACCACTGGACGGCAGCGAACTTAAAAATATTTTATCCAGCAGTCAGCTATTTGTCATGCCATTTTCCAATGAAGGATTCGGTATCGCATACCTGGAGGCGTTGGCTTATGGATTACCGGTCCTGGCTTCAGCAGCCGGAGCGGTAAAGGAATTTATCCGTCACGGCCATAATGGCTTTTTGTTCGCTGCAGGGGAAACCAGCACCTTTGCGAAAATTATTTTAGATCTGCATAAGGATCGAGATCATCTTCTCAAAATAAGTGAAACAGCGCTGCAATCGGCAATTTCAAGACCCGGCTGGAACGAAACGATGGAGTCAATTGATCATTTTTTGATGAAACTGGTAAAACAGCGGCGCCAGTAAGATCGTTTATAAACGGTTAGCGATGGATTCACCTGAAACAAAGCAAAAAAAGATCGGAGGATGTGACAGCTATGCCGATATCTGTCCTAAAGGGGTATCCGGCGCTCAAATCTATATTTGGATTTTTGTTGGCCTGGGGGTTCTTAAATGTACTGCTTAATTTGAGCTATCCGGCCCCGGAAAAACATCTACTGTCGCCCCTGCGGGTTTCACCTGAAGCTTTATTTATCACGGGGGCGCTGTGTGCGGCCGCCCGGCTGAGGGTGCCATTTCATTGGAGCATATATTTAGGGCTTAGCGTGTTGGTCCTTTTTTTCCGATTTTTCCGCATCGCTGATGAACTGGTGCCCATGTACTTTTTCCGGCCATTCAATCTTTACATTGACTCGCAATTTCTACCGGTTCTCATCCACCTGCTTTATAAAACGCTGCCGTTGAAGACATTTATCACCTGGGGCCTTTTGAGTCTTCTGCTATTGGCGGCAATCAGCGCAGGCGTCTGGTGGTCGATAACAACCATCCATCAATCCTTTGCCAGCTTGAAAAAAGGGCGTGTCATTTTAGGGACGACCATTGCCGTTCTGGGAATGCTGCTGATATTTTCAGGCGCTGCGAGCGACAACCGACCACCGATATTTCACAAGGGATTTTATCATCGAATTGTAGAAGAAATAGATTTTATCCTTCATGTTAAAGGTTACCGAACCCAAAAACTTCAAGTCATTAAAAAAACCACCCACCAGCTTGAGCAGGCACCATCATCATTGGATAGATTAAGCGGCGTAGATGTGTATTTATTTTTTGTTGAATCTTATGGGCATACCATATTTGAGGATAAACGCCACTTTCGATTAATCGAGCCGGTGCTTACTCAATATGAAAACGACCTGTCCGCTCAGGGGTTTTCGGTATACTCCGGTTTTTTTAAATCGCCCGCATTTGGCGGCAGCTCCTGGCTGGCCCACGGCACCATTGCGAGCGGTGTGGCGCTTTCCAGTCAATTGGTCTATGATCTGTTGATCACCTCAGACGCAACAACAATTGCGCATATATTCAACAGGGCCGGATATCGGACCGTCAGCGCTATGCCGGCCAACGAGTGGCCCTGGCCCGAGGGAAAGTTTTTCGGTTATCAAAAACTTTATTCGGCATGGGATTTTGAATATGACGGGCCTAAGTTTGGCTGGTCTCCAATGGCCGATCAATATGTTCTCCAATATATTTACCAGAAAGAAATTTTAGCGCGCACGCAGCCGTTATTTATTGAATTCGTGCTCATCAGCAGTCATGCCCCTTTCAACCGCCAGCCGCCTTATTTGGAAAACTGGTCCCAAATTGGAGACGGAAGTATTTATCATCGCAGAGAAGCGGTTACTTTTCCGGTGGTCTGGCCGGATTTGACGAATGCGTCTCAAGCCTATGTCACCTCGATTATATACGAGATAAAAGTTTTGAAAAGTTTTATCGAACAATTTATAAAAGACGATACACTGGTTATCATTATGGGTGACCATCAGCCCAATGTTCAAATAACCGGACCGGGCAGCTCCTGGTCGGTTCCGGTTCATGTGATCAGCCGCAACAAACGCTTCCTGGATCCGTTTAAAAATAAGGGCTATACCCCGGGCCTCATTCCCGCACAAACCCCGCCGCATCCCGGCATGGAGACTTTCCTTCTCGATTTTCTCAAAAGCTTTAGTTCATCAGATTGAGCAAGTTAACTTTAACCTGCGGTCAGGATATCATGTGCCTTCGGGCCGCAGTTGAAGAGCAGATCGAAGGTCGATAAGTTGGAAACAAAAGCGCCCCATAACTGTGGATAGACGCAGGTAGGCGGTTTAACGAATTGAATCCCAACCCCTTCTCGTTGGAATGGCCCTGGATCCAGGTATTTTGCCGCGGCATGCTGAGCCAGATAGACTGAAGCCCCCAAGCGCCGGCATATTTCAACCAGCATCTGATTGCCCGCTGCGTGAATTCCGAGTTCGGACAGCAATTTAATCTCGGTTTCAATTTTAAGCTGACGGAACAAATAGCGCATGAGCGCCATATTCAACTCGATGAGTTTTTCAAACCGTGCCCGGTAGGTCTTTTCAATAAACGGCAGATGATCGGCAAAATACGGTGCTTTGGCATAGGCGGTTTTGAGGCTTGCCAGGTGTTTGGCGACCCAGCGAAACTCATGGCAGATTCTGACTTCATGGATCCGCTGCAGACCCAGTCCCTTTTTCCAGACCGGGACGGTTAACCACAACGCGCCTTGATCGTTTTTGAAGCGATTGCGGCTGACCCAGCTTGCGCCCCGGGGAAACTGCACGGTATCGAGAACAACAAAAACATCTGATAAATGCGCTTTGTAAAAAAATCCCGCAAAGGGAGAGAAGTAGGGCTGGTTGGTGGAAATAATCATGGAAGCTATCTTAAAAGTAAGTGCCAGGTAAAAAAAAATTGCCTAAAATGCCTAAAATGATCTAAAATGCCTAAAGTTTTGGAGGTATTTTAGGCACTTTTTTTTAAGATGCGTTTATTACATCCAGCATTTCGCCGACGACCCGATCGACGTCTTCGTATGCGACCTGGCAGGTCCCGACCCGTTTATGCCCGCCGCCGCCGTAGTTAAGGGTTAAGACACCCACATCGATCGAGGATGTCGGGTTAATGATGCTGTGCCCGACAGATATCATGGCAAACTCTTTATTTTTGCCGTCTACAATCCGAATCGATATATTCTGCTCGGGATACAAAACATATTCCAGAAAGCGGTTGCCCACCGGTATGGCCTCACAATTACGCAGGTCAATCACAATTGCATCTCCCTCGGTTCTGGCCGATTGGGTGATCAACTGTTCATATTTTTTATTTTCTTCATGATACAGCTTCACCCGCTCCTGGAAATCAGATAGGCTTAAGATTTCTGCCACCTTTTTGGTGCGCAACAATTGCGGCAATTTTTTCATAAGCTCAAAATTGCTGATGGTAAAGCTGCGCTTATATCCCAGACCGGTACGCGGGTCAGCAATAAATGCAAGCATGATCCATCCCTTTGGACGCAGGATATCTTCTTTGGTAAATTTAGCGGAATCGGCTTTACCGGCAATTTGAATCAGTTCTTTAAATTTTCTTAATTTATCGGCATAGACTTTATCCTGTTTATAGTAATCGTAAACGACCTGAGCCGCACTGGGAGCGCTTTTGCTGGCGCCCTTAAATTTGTCATCCAGCTGCAAACGCTCGCGCTCGCTGGAATGATGATCAAACCACAATCCGCAACCGTTGACAAAGGGTACATTTGCAAGAATATCATTTTCGTTTACTGCAATTTTATTATCTTGCATATCTTTGGGATGAACATAAAGAATATCATCGATGAGCCCCAACTCTTCAAGAATCGCCGTACACACCGAGCCGTCAAAATCCGATCGGGTAAGTAACCTCACATTAAGCTCCTGTTGTACTCCATCAAATCTGGTTTGAAAACAAATTGAAAATCAAGCTGTGCGCACGAACTCCGATAGCGCCAAATGAAATATGAAATAGAGGGGCCAGGTGTCAAGAAGGAGGACCCGGCAAACTGCTGCGGTCATGAAACAGATCAGCCATGCAACATACCGCTATGGAATGAGCATCTGTCGATATGGATCGTGTGGATTAGAGCAGAGATACAGCAGCACACACAACCTTAATTTAACTTGTGATTATTTGGATATCAAAGCTTATTCCGGGCTTTATAGTGGTTGTCAAAAAAACGTCCGGTATTCAAACGTTTTTTTCTACAACCACTTATGCCCCAATACCGAAATTCGGAACATTATTATGGAAAGCGGTATAAAAACCTGTCATTCGTTGGGAGGCTGTCGAAAAACTCAAAACCGGCAACTTTATCAATTTCGCATGTAATGAAATCAATAACTTACAAACATCAAAATCACAGATTTAGGCTTTTTCAACGGCCTCTGGAGTAATCTGCAATTTTGAGATTTAAAAATATTAAGATTACCAGAAGATATATGCAATAATTTGTGTTTGTCCCTTCATAGCCGAATGATACAATTTTTAAAACTTGTGTGTAGGTTTAGCTAATCTTAAGCCGATCCATCCTCACTATCCAAGAATACAGATAATCGGACAATTATTGAGATTCAGGGCCTTTTCCGTTACCAATTCTCCGGGAACTAATTACCGTATTCCTCGGATAAGCCGATGTCGGTATATCCAGATTTCTATAAAATATCTCAGGTTTTAAGTTTTCGCCCCAAAATTGACGTTATTGATGGATCAGATGAAACCTCGAAAATTGCGACGTACCACACCGGTGTAAATCCAATTAACCATGGTGGGAAAGCCCCACACCGGGATACCGACCGCTTTCTGTATTGCCTGGGTATGGGGTGCAGTTCCGCGCACTCGAGGAAAATTACTCCTTTCTCCTTTAATGAATTTGCATGGAAGGTTATTGGCTTAGAAAAGACTGTTAAACAGCGTAACCGCCCGACCTTATTTCTCGCCCAAGTTCTCCACCGAAAGCAACGGCAGGTGCAGCTCGTAAAGCGTGTTTAATATGCCGGATTACCCCTCACCCGGATGGAGCTTCCAGGGCCGCTTCCGACTCACGGCGTCCACGCCGTTCGCCCATGATGGTGATTTATCAGCATGGTGCAAGTCCATGTCGGAGTATGCCACAGCTCCGCAGCTGAAAGTAACTGCGTCGCCGTGAGGCGGTCTCTTGGCAAAATAGATGAATCAGTCAAGCGTGTTGATCTGACCCTGATATTTTTCAATAAACGTTGAATCCGCTGTAACGCCAATTTATCATGTAAGATTGAGGTATTAACCACCCGCACCAGACCCCTTTAACTTTCTTTATGCCGGGACCTGGGGCAGAACCTTATGCGTCGCACCATCTCTTTGCTATTTCAAAGTAGGCTTCCGTGGCTTCTTCAATTCTGGAAACACGGCAAAACTCATCCGTTTTGTGCGCCATCCCCGGTTCGCCGGGGCCTAGGATGACGGTGGGAGGCGTGTCAAAAGCCGGTGTCAGTATGGAGGCATCCGTGAAGTAGGCGACGCCCCGCGGTTCAGGGCGTTTTCCAAGGAAGGATTCCATGATATCAAACACAGCCTGTATCCATTCATTTTCCGGATCAGTCGTGACACTGCCGACATCGACGATCCGTTTTATTTTCACCTCTTCTCCGAGATAGGATTTCACCTTTTCGTAGACGGCGGCATTGGGAAGACTCGGAACCGTGCGTATATCCACACCAACTACCGCTCGATCGGGAACAGAGTTGATGTTCAGGCCCCCCGCGATAGTCCCCACGTTGATGGTTGGTTTCCCCAGAAACGGATGGGGTGCAAGATTGAAGTCGAATTTTTGAAGTTTATCTACAGCCTCCACGGCCTTGTAAATGGCGTTTTCACCCTGCTCCGGCGTGGAACCGTGGGCCGAGATGCCTGTCGTTTCAATCTCCAGCCAGAGGGAACCTTTGTGCCCTACCAGCGGATAGTTGGAAGTCGGTTCGCCGACCACAAGCGCACCGCATTTTCCGATCACTTGGTTGAGACCGGCAAGATAGGATGCTCCCAGGCTGCCTGTTTCTTCGCCGGCGGTAAAGATCAATGTGAGCCCGGCTTTTTCCTGGAAAATTTTTTGCAGTCGTAGAGAGGCGATAAGCATGGCGGCAATGCCGGACTTCATATCTGAAGAACCTCTGCCGTAAACCCTGTTGCCGTCCACTTCACCGCTGAATGGATCCTTGCTCCAATTTTCGGCTCCAAGCGAAACGGTATCCATGTGCCCGCTAAAGCAGATCGGAGGCTTGTCGCGCCTGCCTTCCAACCGAGCGATCAGACTGGTTCTGCTTTCATCGAAATCATAATACGCAACCTTGAATCCCCCATCTTCCAGCAATTTACCCAGGTACTGCGCGCATCGTCGTTCCTGACCAGGGGGATTGATCGTATTAAAAGAGAGTAAATCACGCGTCAATTCCAGCGCATTCAAGTCTGTTGTCATAATTTACGATTCCTGTTCCAATAACAATTAACGCCTAATTGACACTTTTTTGCAATATGTGGCAAAACACTTTTCACCACGAAGAACACGAAGGTCACGAAGTTTCAATTGAGTGACTTATTAAAATTATAGCTTCCTTTTCTTAATGATTTTAGTGGTTTAATTTCACATTGATTCCGGCTTATCCGGTTTAGGGTATTATATTCCGGGAAACCAGGTTTTCAGGGCATTGATTTTTAGCAAAGATATGTTGGCGTTGAGTATAACTGTGTGGGGTTGCTCCCAATCAAAGTCATAGGCCTGGAAACCGCTTAGCACCATCGGGTTTAAGTTTGGGCAATTAGGTTGCGCTACCCTTTATCCGTTTTTGTTTCCTGATTGATTAATGAGCTGTCAGCCTTCAAATAAGCTTGTTTAACCACTTCATTTCCGGCGATCTCAGCCGCTGTTCCCTGGGCGATAATTCTGCCTTTCTGAAGGACATATCCGGAATCGGCGATTTCCAATGTCCGCTTGGCGTTTTGCTCTGCCAGCAGAATGGTCGTGTTCCGCTCCTGATTAATCCTCTGGATGATTTCAAACATCAATTCAACCAGATTGGGCTGAAGACCTAAGGAGGGCTCATCAAGGATCATAAGGCGCGGCTCTCCCATCATGGCCCGCCCGATGGCCAGCATACCCTGTTCTCCGCCGCTTAAGGTACCTCCCAGCTGTTGCTCCCGCTCTTTCAACCTGGGAAACAGCTGAAAAATTGCTTCCATTCTTAGTTGAATGACTTCTTTGCGGTCTTCATGAAAGCAGCCCATTCTCAGATTTTCTACCACCGTCATCTCGGGAAATATTTTCCTTCCTTCGGGAACGATCGAAATTCCCATCTCGCTGGCCCGGTGGGTGTCCATTCCCTGGATTGGATTTCCGTCAAATTCTATGCGCCCTGCGGTCGCTTTGACCATTCCCAGTATGGTTTTGATCAGAGTTGTTTTACCGGAACCGTTGCTGCCGAGAAGGGCACAGATCTCGCCCTCTGCGACCTTGAGGCTCAGGTTCTGCAGAACGATTGCCTTACCATAGGCGGCAGTGATATCGCTAATCATCAATAGGCTCATTGTCCTAAATAGGCCTCCTTTAACTCTTCATTGCGCGCAACATGCTCAAAAGTACCCTCTGCAATTTTTTGACCATAGTTAAGCGCTACGACTCTGTCAGTGATGCTCTCAATGACGAGCATATCGTGCTCCACCAATATGATGGACAGCTGTTGGTAGTACTTTTTCTGGACCCGTTTGATATCATTCATTAGTTCGATGCTCTCTTCCGGCGTCATTCCCGCTGAGGGTTCATCCAATAACAACAATGCAGGTTCGATCGCCAGGGCCCGACAGATTTCCAACCGTCTGCGATCGATCTGAGATATATCGTTGACGGTCGTAAAACCCCTGTCAACCAGTTCTTCATTGAACTGGCTCAAGAGCTCATTGGCCTTTTCGATCGCCCCGCTAAGTTCACGCTTGAATCGGGAACGCCGAATGAGAGTATCAAAAAACCCGGAGTGAAAACTCTCCAGCATCCCGATGAACAGGTTATCGTAAACACTTAAGCCCAAAACCAACCGGGACTGTTGAAAGGTTCTGGAGATCCCCTTTTTCCTGATCTGATGGGGCGCCAGTCCCGTCAGGACCTCGCCCTTGAGTGTGAACCGGCCCGAATCGGGCGGATAGACTCCCGTTATAACATTGAACAGGGTCGTTTTCCCGGCGCCGTTGGGGCCGATCAACCCCACGATTTCACCTTCGGAAACCAAAAAATCAACCCCCTGCAGGGCCGTCAGTCCACCGAAATTCTTGGTCAAGTCCTCACAACGGAATAATTCCTGGTTATTGGTAGTCATGTTGAACCTTGAAAGTTGCTTCTTGAAAATTCATCGTGCGACTATTTGCTGTTTAACGTTCTGATGACACGTCAGCGGCCCGCGGCTCTTTCAACCCGTATGTGCGAACGCTCACCGGAATTAAACCTTCGCGACGCAAGATCAGCATCAGCACCAAAATGATCCCGAATAAAATCATCCAGTACTGCTGGAGGGCCCTCAGCTTCTCCGGCAAAATCACGAGCAGGACGGCGGCCACGGAAACCCCAAGGATACTGTCCACACCCCCCAGAATCACAGCACTTATGAAAAGCAAAGACAGGAAAAACGTAATATCAGGAGGGGAAATGTAGCTGTTCATGTGGGCGAAAAAGGCGCCGGCCAAACCGATGTAAAAATTACCCACGGTGAAAGCAATCATCGACCACTTCTTGACTTTCACTCCCATGCATTGGGCCGAAAGCTCGTCGCCGGTGTCTTCGTTGAAAGAATTCCAGGTGAGCCCCACCCACGAATTCCAGAGCCGGTGAGCCGCCAATGTCAACAGCCCCCCCAGCACCAGGGCGAGATAATAGAAGTTTGCTTGGCTGGGCAGTTTCAAACCCAAAAAGTTAATCTCCTGCAGAAAAGAATAACCCCCGATTGACATGAGCGGAATATCGACGATTCCCTGGCCACCTCCCAACCATTCCGCATTGTTGAGAAGCGTATGAAAAGCCATCACAAAGGCGATCGTCACCAGAGCCAAATAGTAACTGGACGTTTTAAGAACCGGGATAAATAAAACCGCGCCCACCACCATGCTCATGATCGCCCCCAGAAAGAGATTCAACAGTGCGGGTGAGCCGAGTTTGGTGGCCAGCATACCGGCGGTATAGGCCCCCACGCCGTAAAATGCAGCCGCTCCCAGGTTAATGATGCCGGCCGATCCGAATTGGATATTGATTCCTAAACAGACAATAATCCACAGTATGGCGATGGTGAGGATATAAATCCAATAGGGCGAGCTGCGAAGAATAACCGGGAATAGGACGATAACTGCTAGAACAGTCACAAAGACAAATCTTCTCCGGCGCTGAAACGCTTCAACTATCGGCGTTCTAATCCCATCTACTTTGGCAAACAGGTATATAACAGCAGCGACGGCCAGAATAATGGCGAGCAGTAAAAATAAGTTCTCTATCATCAGGAAGGCCACAAAGACTGCCAGGGAGCCGACTATACAAAGCAGTATGAGACCAAAATCCTTAAAAGATGCACCCGAATTTTTCATGCTTCTCTTTTTCCCCTTCTGAATCCTAGGATTCCTTTGGGCATGATAACCAGGAAGACGATCAGGAAAGTGAAGGCCACCACAAACCGGTAAGCAGAGCCTCCGGGAATGAAAGCCGAAGTAAAGCTGGCCAGCAGAGCGAACAGAAATCCGCCCACGATGGCACCGAAAATATTTCCAAGTCCCCCGATGACCGCGGCTGAAAATCCCACCACCCCGTAAAGAGCCCCCATATCAAAAATAATCTCTCGGTAGTAGAGCCCGTTAAATATGCCGGCACAAGCGGCCAGTACGCCGGCCACCACAAAGGTGATATCGATAACTCTGTTTATATTGACGCCCATCATGGCAGCGGTTTCCCTGTCCTGAGCAACCGCCCGCATGGCAATACCCATCTTGGTTTTACTGATGAACAGATAGGTGCAGATGATCAGCAGGACGCCGGCGACCAGGATAAACAGGCTGTCGAATCTGAGCAGGACACCGCCCACTTCGGTTTGCCAATCGGGTAGCAGGGCAGGGAATCTTTTGGGTTCGGACCCCGATGGGTAAAAGGCCATCACGGCATACCGGATGGAAATCCCGGCGGCCAGGGTGGTTAGCAGGGCTATGATGGGAGGAGCCTGCATGATAGGTCTGATGGTGATCCTGCCAAAAATGATGCTGATCAGGCCGGTCAGAATGCTGGCTACGGTAAAAGCCGCCAATAATAACAGAACCGGATTCTGGATTCCAAGAACCATGCTGAGACCATTAATGATGATAAGCCCCAAAAAGGCCCCCACCATAAAAATCTCGCCATGGGAAAATTGAATTACATTTAAAACGCCAAAAAACAGGGTAAATCCCACTGCCACAAGGCTATACATCACTCCCAGCATGATTCCGTGGATGATCTGATTGATGATAGTTTCCATAATCTATTCATTCATATACGTGATGGTCGGCAAGACGCGATTCCCACTGGCGTATTCCGAATCTTCCCAAACCACCCACTTACCGTCCTGGGCCACATAGGCGGTAACGACGGGCAAGATATTCTGACCGTTTTTGTCAAATTTTATGGGGCCGATGACCGAGCTTGCTATATCGGTCCGGGTCAAGGCATCGGCAACCTTCTCACGATCCGGCCCGACCTCTTCGATGGCATCCATGATCAATTGGGCGGCAACATAGGCGAAGATTCCGTAGAACTCGGGTTCATCCTTGAAGCCTTCTTTTTGATAACTGCTTAAGAACTCCTTTCCGCCCGGAAGCTTTTCAAAAGGAGCTCCTTCTCCGAAACACGTGCTGCCCTCGGCGACTTCAGCCCCGGTGGTCTTTATGAAGTCCTCATTTAGAATTCCGGAGGTTCCTTCAAAGCCGGCCTTGATGCCCAATTTATGCATCTGAATTCGCACCCTGGCTCCTTCTGGCGTCAGGCCGCCAAAAAATATCACATCCGGCTTTAAGGCCTTGGCCTTGGTCAATTCGGCCGAAAAATCTTTCTGCCCGATGGTGACACCCATCTTGGCGAGGATTTTGCCCTCCAATTTATCCACCGCAGCGATAAAATACTCAGCATGACCCCTGCCGTAATCGGTAATGTCATGAATGACTACGAAGTTTTTAGGGGCTTTTTTGTATACTTCCTTGACCGTCTTTCTTGACCAATCAGCGTGATAGGCATTCTGTTCTCTCTGGGTCCCATTAACTCTGGTTATGTATTTGGGTGAGGGAATGGTGATGGCAGGCAGAACAGCTCCCCAGATCATGGAGGGATACTTGAACTGAGTGAAGACGGGTTTTGTGGCAATTCCCACCATGCTGCAATAGTGGGAGGCGCCGGCAATAATGGAAGGGTTGGACGCCATCTTGGTGGCGACGCGTACGCCGGTTGCCGGAATACAGTTGTCGTCTTCTACAACCGCTTCGTACTCATACTTCTTAGCTCCAAACTCGTCGCGATTGTATTGTAGAACCGCCAACTGGAAAGAATTGCGCCCGCCCAGACCCATGGACGCATTGCCGCCGGTCAAAGGACCGATAAAGCCTATTTTGACTTTTTGTTTTGCCACAGCTTCTGTAAAAAAACCTGTTGTCCCGATGAACATAACAATGAACATGCTAACGGCTAAAATTTTTATAGATTTTGACATGACGAACCTCCTTTCTAGTCAATTCATGTGAACTTCCCCCGGGATGGGTATTTCTACCAAAAGCCTTCAAATTGATCATAGCGATTGCTGTCGTCTAATATCAACTTGTCAGAATTGGACATCCAAAGATGGTCAAAAATAGAGATTTCTCCTCGTGATTTCAAACAGTGTGGGTTACCATAGCAGGATGGATTAATAAGTAATGTGAAGATGTCCTGGGAGAAGAAATAAGGGATTTTGTCCATAATTGATTCGATCCAATGACGATCAGCAAGTGCGTTCGACTTAATTGCTTTTAAAATTGCAAAAAGTAACGATAAGGTAGATATTGGTCATCCATGCGGATGTTCGATTTATTACTTAGCGTAAATCGCTCACCAAATACCGTTTGACCCGTTCTGATCTTACTGCGGAACGATCATTTTCTTCTATGTGGGGATCTAAGCCGGAGAGAACATTAAACCACTCAATCCCTTCGGGTGTTGATTGAAATAATTATTAAATCAATCTAATGGCCGTGTCAAGAGCTAATTCGTCATGACCTCCCAAGTGATAGAACTTTGCAATGAATCCTGAAAAAGCTATTCTTCTTCACTCATCAATCCCCACGATCTGGGGCACACTCCCGACGGCTCGAGCAGTGATTCCGCTGCAGCCGTTGCTGCGGGTCTCTGCGGCCTGGCCCTTGGCACCCAAACCATTGGTTCAGTGACACGACCCGCCGCCTTCTGCGGAATCGTGGGTTTCAAACCGACGTATAATCGTATACCGACCGCCGGACTTGTCTACTTTTCGCGCACCATTGACCATGTGGGCATCTTCACCCAGGATGTGGCCGGTATGGCCCTGGCCGCCGCGGTGCTCTGCCAGGCCTGGCGCCCGCTGTCCCCGCCAAGGGTGCTGCCCACTTTGGGAATACCCGTCGGTCCATATCTGGAACAGACCGAACCGCAAGCGCTGAACGCCTTCAAAAAACAGATCAGCCGCATAGTAGCGATCGGCTGCCCTGTCAAGCGGGTACCGGCTTTGGCCGACATCGAGCAGCTGAATCAATTACACCGGCAAACGATTTTTGCCGAATTTGCCCGGGAACATAGCGCAATATATGCTCAATACGCGGCGCTCTAGCAGCCGCGTACCGCCGAAATCATCGAAATCAGGAAAAGGGTCACCGATAGTGAACTCGGCGCAGCACGAGTAAAAAATCGCCCTATTGTTTACCCTTCGGGAAAGCCGATGTCATAGTTCCACCTCAGGAGAAATAATGAGACAGGTACTTATTGATATTGTTGAATTCAGAATAAGTTCAAGACAAGGGGATGAGGACTTGCTATTGGATTTCTCCTTTAGAGACTGAAGCAGAAGTGGAAATCAACAAGATCTTTGAGTTGGAATCGGAACCCTCAGGAGCTTGAGTTGGCCTATGAGCTGGCACAATAGGCCATAGCTTTGAACGACTTCCTACCAAAAGCTTACCGCATATTGGCGATGTTTTTCTTTATAAAAAGCAACCCGAACAAGCCCTCGCTGAGCGAGAAAAGGACGTCGCTCTTGATCCCAACAATGCGGATGCACTTGCTGGGCTTGGAGAAGTTTTAATTTATATCGGAAAAATTGAAGATAGCATCGCGCTGTTAAAGAAAGCAATCAGATTCAATCCTAATCATGATGTTTGGTATTTTTGGGAATTAGGTTTATTTTTTTTCAAAAACCAATTTGAGCATATGAATAATTTCGCTTAACTTTGTGTCCACTTTTTGGGGGGAACTCCAGACTTTCAGTCTATAGAACACTTGGGATATCTAATGCTTTAGAATAAGATTTGGTAGAATCCAAAAGCCGGGAATAACAAGTACCCAACTCGCCTGAAATTACATGTTTCAAATGGATATCGCAAGGAATTTTAGAGGATGATATTGCATGATCTGATACAAATAAATTTATGCATCAATTGCAGCTCATGCTTTTGCAGATTACATAATGACAAACAAATACTTTTTTGAGCCTTTATTTTTGTTCGATTCCGTGCCAATGGTGGAATTTGGAGGGACTGAAAATTTGTTGGATTTGCTGATGCAATATATAAATTTTCGCTATTTCAGGTTCATAGCCGCTACACAATCCAGCAAAATTATGAATTTCGTCGCGCAATCCAAAATTTACATACTGTTTTCGTTTTTTAGTTCGCTGTTTTATAATATGCGAAACTCCATTTTTACGACTGGTGCTGAACTACGATATCTTTTGGAAGACATGCAACCAATGTTTCCACCAAAAGTATTTGCGAAATTTCACAACCCGAAATCAGGAAAATACCGCTTTGCAGATAAAAAAAGATCGAAATATTCAGTTTCATTATAGATAAAATCCGAAAATATTCGGATTGCCGTTGCTTTGTGCAAGGAATCAAAATAAGTATGGAATAATGAAAATACAGACGCTGCTTTTAATAGCCCCGCCGATTTTGTTGGCATTAACATTCCACGAATATGCGCATGCTTTTGTTGCAAACAAGTATGGGGATGATACTGCAAAACAAAATGGCCGTTTAACCTTAAATCCACTTGCGCATCTGGACCTATTGGGCACTATTATGATCTTTTTGGTGCATTTCGGGTGGGCTAAACCAGTACCGGTAAATCCAAATAGATTGAAAAACCCCAAAAAAAATATGCTCTGGATCAGCGCTGCAGGCCCTCTTGCAAATATGATTTTAGCCCTTTTTAGCGGCATTTTGCTAAGGCTGATTTTTGCAACAGGCGCAAAACCCGATCAGCATTCCATAACCGGTTTACTTATCTTTATGGTGATTATGAGCTTGCAGATTAATCTGGCTTTAGCCATATTCAATATTCTTCCAATTGCGCCTTTAGATGGTTCAAAAATTTTATATGGGCTTTTGCCTTCCAAACATGAAGGTAAAATCTACTTTATAGAGCGTTACGGTCCTTTCATCCTCATTGGATTAATTGTATTCGGACAATTCACAGGCGTGTCCATTCTGGGCCGATTGATCTGGCCATTCGTGGGGTTTTTCAGCAATATCTTTGCCGGAATTTAAGGCAGAGAATCATGCTCTCTTTTTCTTTCATCCCTCATGAAAACTCCCTTGTGTGCTTAAACTCCTTCATGACTTGTCTGTCTGCGCCATGAATCGTCCTCCTGGAGCCATGAGTTGTCGTTTTCCGCCATGAGCTGGCAGGGCCCCTGGTACGAGTCTCATCGCAGTTTTATTTCCTGGAACGGCAGGTCGAGTTTGTGCGCCAGGGTCTTGAGATCTTCTTCCAGGGTAACCGTTTTGCCGTCCGGCGACGGCACCTTGATGTTTTTATCCCCCACAACAAAAATTTGGATCTTGCGGGGGTCAAGCAGTTCTCCGGCAATCCGGTGAAGTTCTTCTTTTGTGGTGCGCATATAGGCATCCTGAATTCTTTCGAGGGTATCAAGCGGTTCTTTGCGCAGATGGTAGCGGCCATAGACGTCCACCAGTTCTGATTTGGTATCCACGTTAAAAACAAAGCTGTTAAGCGCATCCAGCCGCTTTAATTCCAGCTCTGTTTCAGGAATATCCCTGCGCAGCGCATCCATAATTTTTAAAGTTTCGATAATGGCAGCACCGGTCTGATCACCTTTGCACCCGATATAGCCTAAAAGCTGACCGGCTCTCCATTTGTAGGTTTGAAAAAAGCCGGCGGAATAGACTATCCCCAGATCATCCCGCAAGCGTTTATACATTAAAGAATCGTTACCGCCGAATATGTTCATCAAAAGGTTTGTTTTCCAGTAATCGGGGTGGGTCCGTTTGTTGCCCGGCAGGCTGAGGATAATCTGGGATTGGACCTGACCGGGTTTGTTGATCAGTGCCAGGACCGGTGGGGTGACCGCCGGGTCCTTTAATTTGCGTTGCGGTGCTTTGGTTTCCGGAAAAGCCTGCAGGAACTTCTTCAATCCGGCGATTATTTTATCTCTGTCGATATCGCCGGCGATGGCAACGGTCATGTTGTCGGGGACAAAATATGTTTTCAGAAAGCGTACTTTAGATCCGCCCGGGTAACGGTGGGAATCGTCTGTAAACCCACCAGTGGATCGCGCCATACGGGTGGTTGTTAAAATGCCGGATTTTGCTTTCACGCATGGCCACTGACTGCGCATCGCCGCCCTGTCTTTTGAGCGACAC
>PVMK01147992.1_pt1 | contig 31571 bp, 29 predicted proteins | sample 1853481 | NCBI WGS metagenome assembly PVMK01 (sample SAMN08533507, study PRJNA380276) | Marine sediment metagenome, whole genome shotgun sequencing project.
AGTGGAGCCTAAAGAGAGAACAATGAAAATAGCCATTGCAAGCGGCAAGGGAGGCACAGGTAAAACCACGGTTTCGGTAAGCCTGGCCCTGGCTGCGACAGGGCCGGTGCAGTACGTTGACTGTGATGTTGAAGAACCAAACGGTCACATCTTTTTACAACCTTCCTTTACCAAAAAAGAGGAAATCTTTCTGACGGTCCCTGAAGTCATTGAAGAGAAATGCAACGCTTGCGGGAAATGCCGCGATCTATGCCGCTTTAACGCTATAACAGTGTTTGGCAAAAAACTTATGACCTTCCCGGAGCTTTGCCACGCCTGTGGCGGTTGTTTCCTTGTTTGTCCTGAGGAGGCCCTGGCCAAGGGGAAACGGCTTATCGGCGTCAAGGAGCAGGGAACTGCAGCTGGAATTGATTTTGTCCATGGCAGACTGCGGGTTGGCGAGGCCATGGCTGTGCCGCTTATTGAAGCGGTCAAGCAGGAAACTGCTGAAAACTGCCTGGTAATTATTGATGCGCCCCCTGGCACCTCCTGCCCGGTGGTGGCCACTGTGAAAGGGGTTGACTATACCCTGCTGCTCACTGAAGCTACACCGTTCGGCCTTCATGATCTGAAAATAGCTGCAGGAGTACTGCGTAAACTTGAGGTGCCCTTTGGGGTCATTATCAACCGGTTTGACCTTGGCGACAAAGGGGCGGAAAACTGGTGTAGCAGAGAAGAAATAAAAATACACATGAAAATTCCCTTTGAGCGTAAAATAGCAGAGGGCTATGCTGTGGGTATGCCGCTCATTGAAAGCAGTCCCGCACTGCGCTCTTCATTTGTCTCATTGCTTGAGGAACTCCGATCATGAAAGAGATTCTTGTTCTAAGCGGCAAGGGCGGCACAGGCAAAACTACGATCACCGGCTCCCTGGCCGGTCTTATGGATGACAATGTGTTGGCCGATTGTGATGTTGATGCGGCTGACCTCCACCTTATCCTTGCCCCCCGGATTCTGGAGGATAACCAATTCTGGTCAGGGGTTGAGGCCAGTATAGACCCAACTCTTTGCAACGCTTGCGGCACCTGTGTTGATCTGTGCCGGTTTCATGCCATCAGCCTTCAGGAAACAGCAGAAATGCTGCCTTTCAGCTGCGAAGGATGCGGGGTGTGTGCCGAGTTCTGTCCGGAAGATGCCATCTCCCTTGTGGACAAAAATTGCGGTGACTGGTTTATATCCGACACAGAGTACGGCCCCATGGTCCATGCCAGGCTGGGAATAGGTGAAGAGAATTCAGGGAAACTTGTCAGTCTCGTAAAGAAACAGGCCAGGGAATTGGCCGAGAAAAGATCTAAACGCTGGATTCTGGTGGATGGCCCGCCCGGGATCGGATGCCCGGTAATTGCCTCCATGTCCGGGGCCGACTTTGTCCTGCTGGTGACTGAACCAACCTTGTCAGGCCTCCATGACCTCAACCGGGTAGCCGATCTGGCCAAACATTTTAACGTGCGGACCGGTGTCTGTATAAACAAGTGGGATCTGCAGCCCGATTACTGCAATGAGATAGAGCAGGTCTGCCGTAATAAAGATATCAGCGTATTAGCCCGTATTCCCTTTGATACTTCAGTGGTGGAATCGATTGTTCACGGGCAGCCATTGCTCAAATACGCTCCTGATGCTCCTGCTGCTTCAGCCATCAGACAACTCTGGGAAGGGTTGCAAAAAATACTATAAGCTGCGTCGGTATCCTTAAACAAAAAAGGCGGAGCCGTTTAGGTTCCGCCTTTTTATAGAGTTATTCCAGTTGAAGTCAGATTAATGTTTGAAAGACCTCTGGCCGGTAAACATCATGGCAACCTGTGGGTCGGCCTCGTTGCAGGCCTGGATTGTCTGGTAATCATTCATGGAACCGCCTGCCTGCAGAATAGCGGAAACACCCTGTTCTATACCGACATCTGCACCATCACGGAAGGGAAAGAAGGCATCGGAGATCATTACTGAGCCTGAAAGACCGGCCCTGTCTGCCTTGGTTTTAGCATCAATGGCCTCCAGTTCCGCTTTGTCGCGTTTACCCTGCTTTACTTCAAGAGCAAGATCGGCATATGGAATGCCATGCTTGTCAAAGCAGACGATATCAGCATATTTGATATAAGCCTTGTGCACGGCAATCTCTGCCACACCCACACGGTCCTGCTCGCCGGTGCCGATACCCACAGTGCAGCCATCCTTGATATAGAGGACTGAATTAGATGTAACTCCGTGTTCCACAGCCCAGCCAAAGAGCATATCATCAATTTCCTCATCAGTTGCTTGGCGCTCAACACGATGTTCCTGGCCTTTGTATGTTGAAACAGCCGGCTGCAGGTCAGCACGGGAACGGATGGAGTTGACAGCTGACTGCTGCACAATGATGCCGCCATCGATCAAACTTTTGAAATCAACAAAGCGGAATTTCTCAAATTCTGTCAGCCTGTCGATTTGGCCCATGCGGATGATACGCAGGTTTTTACGCGCCGCAAGAATATCAACAGCCCCCTCCTCAAATTCCGGTGCGCAGACAACCTCAAGATAGTTGTTCTTGATAAGTTCAGCCGTATCCTTGTCACAAGGTCTGTTTAAAATGAGGGCGCCACCGAAAGCCGCTATGCGGTCGACACGGTTGGCTTTATTATAGGCATCGGTCAATGTTGAACCGTTGGCAGCACCACAGGGATTGTTGTGCTTGAGGATAACAGCTGTCGGTTTATCCATCAGGTACTTGATGATGTTAAGACCGTTGTCAACATCAGTCAGGTTGATCTTGCCTGGATGCTTTCCAACCTGCAGCATATCTTCCACCGGTATGGCGGACACCAGGCCATTACCCGGTTCGATAAATTTGCAGTCGCCAAGTACGAGGTTGCCGTTAACAAGCTCGTAAAGTGCTGCCTCCTGGTCCGGATTTTCACCGTAACGGATACCGCGCTCGTCAACAGAGCCGTCATCCATGGGGATAGCCCAGGTCCTTTTGCGGTAGACCAGGGTCTGGTCGTCAAAGGATATTTTCATCTCCAAGGGGAAATGGTCCCCGAGAATGGTCGTATACATTTTCTTCAGATCAGCCATTGTAAAACTCCTTGTATGTAAAATGAAAAAATGAAAGATTTTCAAGAGAAGAACGTAGAGGATTATCTAATATTTTGCGGCCCAATCTGCAAGCTGAAATGCTTTTTACTTGTGATTTTATTTGCATTCGTAAGAGTATTCCGCACTCTTTGCTTACTGCAATGATTCACCTTGACAAACAGGTATTTTCGTACCGCAACATGTGTCATGTGGAGCCTGATCCTCTGCAGGCGGTAGCAGTTAAATTATTCCCCTCTCCAATGAAAAAGGGCTGCGGTCGTAACGACTGCATCCCTTTTCTTATATAGAACGGAGCAGCTTTATATGCTGTCTCGATTGTTTTTAAAAATTTATTGTTAATTTTCAATCCACTTTTTCAGTTTGTTCACCTCATCTTCGTTCATGACAATGGACCATGGTCCGCGTTCACCTTCCAGCAGGGCCATGCTCTTGTCTAGAAGTGTGCGGTTCTCGCCGAACAGGTTGGCGAAGCCTTCGACCTCCTTATTGGAGAATGCAATTGCGGTCTTCAGGTCCCGCAGGGACTCATCCGTACGATCCAGTTCAGCATAGGCCAGTCCGCGTGCAAAGAAAGCAGCGCCTCTGTCATGGTTGAACGTAATCGAGGTGGACAGGTCATCCACAGCATCACTGAATTCACCTTTTGAAAAATGAGCAATACCGCGGTAGTATGATGCTCTTTCATTATCTGCATCAATTTCCAGTACCCTGTTGAAATCATCTATGGACTTATCTAAATCACCGACGTTCAGGAAAGCGGCGCCCCGGCTTAAATACACAGTTACCGGGTTGCAGCCTTGCTCCTCAGCCTTGGTGAACAGTTCAATTGATTCCTTGGGGTGACCGGTTGCAAACATTGATTTTGCTTCACTTAAAAATTCATTGCTTGTCATAGCAGTCACCTCCTATGCATATGCAAAGGTTTTTTTTAATAAATAGATACTATTAGTATTCGTATAATAAAAATATAAGAATTATTCTCAGAAATGCCAGTAAAAGAGAGTATGGAAAGATATTGTTGTACTCTTTAACCGTTTTATAATATTGGGAAAATGAAGAATGACGGAAGGGTTATGTATAAGAATCTTTCTCTTTAGAAAACTTCTTGAAAAGCATCGATGGAAGCACCGCAGATTGGACATTTTTCAGGGGGGCTGTCCGTACTTAAATAGCCGCAGAAGCTGCAGACAAAATAACCGGCATTTTTATCAACATGAACATCCTTGCTATCCTGGGAGTAAAAGGAACGCAACCGGGTTTCCACTGCACGCAGCTGCGAGAGTGCATGCAGCAGGGCCGGTCTTTCAGCAGCAGCATTGTCAATAAACTCTGAATATTTATCCAGTATGGCCTGCACCTCTTCTTCAAAGATAGATGACAGATACGCATCAGATGTGTCAACTCTGCCGATCAGGCTGTTGAAGAGGCGGTGGGCCTGCACAGCTTCGGAGGCGGACATGGCCCGCAGGAAGTGGGCCACCTCAGGTCTGCCTTCTTTAGCAGCTTTGCGGGAGTATATTTTTCTGCGGGCAGCAGCTTTTGAAAGTCGGGCAAAGGCCTGGGCAAGAGACTGGTTGGTTTTCGTGTCAGACATAAGTTAAGCCCCATGGATTATAAAACAATTCTGAAAAAAGCTTCAAATTCCCCGGTTGCTGTGGGTTTCAAGTCGATGGTCTGCAGCTTAATCTGAGATGTCATTGAGGGAATATTCTCTCTTTCATCCGTGCCAATGAAATATATCTGGCTGGTGAGAATTGTTTTTCCATCCTGCAGTACCTTGTAGTGGATATGGGCAGGCCGGGGATTGTAGGCGCCCGGGATAAGTGTTCTGAAAAAGAAAGTACCGTCAGTATCTGTTATTGCCGCACCCCAGTACTGGAAAAGAGGGTCTCTCTCCCCAGGAGTGGAGTCGCCGGGATGTTTGTATCTGCCCCGGGGGTCGGTCTGCCAGATCTCAATGGTAACACCTGCACGGGGTTCGCCCCCGGTGTTCACAGCCATACCGGACAGGTTCAGGATATCGCCTGCGGCAATTCCGGTTTGCCCTTTAACCTGTGTCAGGTCGTTGTCAATATCCTGCTGTTGGGTGATCGGGTAAAAGGGACCTTCATAATCTGCAGGGGTCTTTATCAGCTGATCCTCTGCAAAAGTATTCTGCACCATCAGGCAGGAGAAAGTCAGCAGGGCAATAAGGATTATTCTGAGGAATTTTTGCATAGTGCTACCTCCCGAATAAATTTTTATAATGAACAGTTTTTATTTCGTTATAGTGAAAAGTATAAGAATAGTTTTGGAAAATACCAGATTTCTTATGGTGTTTTTCCGGCAAGAAGGAAATGGGTCATTTTTTTTCTTTCCCAGTATTATCCAGGACCGAACGGATTTTGTTTGCCAGGGAGATGGGTCTAAGAGGTTTGTTGATAAAAATAATGTCGGGTTTTAGAACACCCTGCCGGGCAACGATATTATCTGTATAGCCGGACATTAAAACGCTTTTTATTTCAGGTTTTTCTTTTTTCAGTGTTTCGATTAATTCTCTGCCGTTCATGCCGGGCTATGGAGTTGCGAGCCCTATTTGATATGCAGTATTAAAGCATAATTTGACAAGCTGTTTCCGGGTATGCGATCAATACATCATCCCGCCCACATAAACTCCTGCACCCACGAGAACGTCTTTTGTCGGGACTTTATAAATATACGTGATCTTTTTAGAAGGTGATTTTTTCCCTGGTTTGGGCCACATGTAATCTACCCAACCCTGTCCATACTCCTTGGCAATGTTGACAAAATGAACGAAGATCGCTTTGTCTGTGGCATCGGTCTGGAGAAATACATGCTCATATCGGGTAAGTTCAGGGTGCATGGGATGCGCCAGCATCTTCCCCTTCAAATCCATCAGAAATACGTATGAATCTTTCCAGACAAAAGGGCCTTTGGGGTCGCCAATCATCTTAATAGACTCTTCTAATCCCCGGGCATTTATCATTGCGGCGGCTTCATGGGTTTTTTGAACACATTCTTCCGTTGTTGCTTTATCTCCGGCAAATGCCTGAGAGGAAACAAGAACTAAAGTTGATATGGCAAGAGCGATAAGAAATCTTTGCATTGTCTCTATCCTTATTTTTATTTCTTTTCCTGTAGGCACATACAGTAATAAAAGGTTTATTTTATCCATGGCTTTCCCAACGGCAGAATATCTCTGCCAAAGACCTGGGCATAAATTGCATGAGCCATCATATACCACGCTGAGGCGGCGCATAGCATAAGTTCATACCCTGCAACCTTTGTCAGTTCAGGAAAACCGAAATGCGCCAGGTCAAGGAGAATGAAGCCGATAAGGAGCAGCGTGAATGTTAGGGCCATTGCGCCATTGATTTTCATGGCGGGAATCCACATGATAAAAGTGTAAATGGTCCAGGCCACCAGGAACCATCCCACATCGGTTGTGCTGGAATGATAAATGTTAAAATGATTGAGAATGAATATGATTCCAAGGGCTATCCAGAAAGCCCCATAGGATACAAAAGCGCTGTAGCCGAAATTATTGCCGCATTTGAATTCCTGGAAACCGGCGAGCATCTGGGCCAAGCCGCCAAATACAAAGCCGAGTGCCACAACGGGTCCGAGATCACACCAGCCTATGTTGTGCACTTGCAGAAGCATGGTAGTGAGTGCAAATCCCGCAAGACCGACAACCGCCGGATTTCCTTGAGTTGTTTCTCCATGAGACATGAAATGGACCTCCTGGCAAAAAATAACAGATATTTTTAAAATATTTTGTGATGATCCTAATACGAATAAGCCCTGTTCAAAATTTTAGTCCTCGTTTACATAACATATTTAATGGGGAGAAAACTAGGTATTTCTACGGATAAGAATAAAAGGTCGGCGTCATGTATAAAAAACCTGATATTTGGTTCTTTATCGAAATTAAATATTTAATAGTGCCATGTCGAGCGGTTTGAATTAATATTGCACAGTTACTGAATAGTGGTACATTTGCATTGAACAATTAAGCATATCGAGAGGGCACATGGCAAATTTGTTTTCCCGGAGTGAACACACCTTCCATATTCCAGTGATGGGCACTGGATTTACAATCGACACTCCCCTTCAGGTGGCAAAATACGGGATTTCCTCGGTGATCTCGCTGGTGGATGACGTCCTCATTGAGCAGATGCGCAAATTCCACTGTCATCGGGAGGGTGAACCATATGAAGAAATTTCAAACCGTGATGAGGATGCCCGTGCACGCAGGATAACCGCCTATTTAAATCTTGTTGACTGTTTGGTTCAACGTCAAGTTGAGGCATTACAATCTTCTCCTTTTCAACCCGGCAGCGAGATAATGCAATATTATGAAATGCTGCCTGAAAATTTGCTTAAGCAAACATTGCAGGATATACTTGCCGCAACCGATCCCGAGAAAAAAGCCAGGTTAGGAGACTTACTCCGCAGGCATGCAGTTCCCGGCAGTATCGACGTGAATATCATGACCAAGCTTGATCGTGATATTTACCGGGGCGGCAAAAAACTTGCGCCGGAGTTCTCCGATGCCATGGCGGCCCTCCGTGGTTATGCCAACAGTTCCTTAGAATCATCCATTATTTTTTCCGCCGGTATCAATCGACGACTCTATAACTACATCACCAGATTTGACGATTTTTATCCGAACAAAGACGGCATTATCAAAAAGAAAATCGTCCTGAAGGTGAGCGATTACCGTTCTGCTGAAGTGCAAGGCAGGTTTCTAGCCAAGCAGGGATTATGGGTTTCCGAATATCGTATCGAATCAGGGCTTAACTGCGGCGGACATGCATTTGCTTCAAAGGGGCAGCTTTTAGGTCCGGTCCTGGAGGAGTTCAAACGGAAAAAGAGTGAACTTATAAAAAAATTAACGGTGATTTATGGCAAGGCAATGTCTTCCCTGGGGCGACATCAGCATAAAGATACCCCGGAGTTACGAATCACTGTACAGGGAGGCATCGGCACTGCCGAAGAAAACCGGTTTTTGCTGAAATACTTCGAGGTTGATGCCACTGGTTGGGCCACCCCTTTCCTGCTCGTACCAGAGGTTGTCAACCTTGATGAGGTGCATTTGAAAAAACTTATTAACGCCTCATCCGATGATGTTTTCGTGAGTGATGCATCGCCGCTCGGCGTCCCCTTCTGGAATTTGAGAACATCCGCCAGTGAGGAGGCACGGCGACACCGAATCGAGGCAGGAAAACCGGGAAGTCCCTGCCCTAAGGGTTTTGTTAGGTTCAATTCGGAATTCAGCAAGCACCCAGTCTGCGTTGCTTCTCGCATCTACCAGAAAAGTAAACTGCAACACCTGGCGAAAGAAGACCTTTCTGCAAAACAACTCTCTTTGTTTCGGGAAAAAGTGTTTGCCAAATCCTGTATTTGTCATGACCTGGCAGGCAACGCAACTTTAAAGAATAATATTGACCCAGACGCCACACCCGCAGTCTGCTGCGGTCCTGGCATTGTAGATTTTTCAAAAATCGCCACTCTCCAGGAAATGGTGCATCATATTTACGGCAGGCTGTCGCTGCTGACAAATTCAGATAGACCGAATATGTTCATCCGGGAACTCAGTCTCAACATAGACCGCCTCCGTAATGAGATCGAGGAATTCTCAGTTGGAGTTTTGTCCGCCACGCCGAAATATTTCCAGGAATTCAAAGCTAATCTGCTCAAGGGCATAGAATACTACAAGGAACTTGCCGATCAATTTGTTGAGGAACAGCGGCATCTCTTTCTTGATGACCTTAAAAGACTACACGAAAGGGTAAAAGCGATTTCGCTTGGAACGACCGAGTAATTTTTTCCAGGGAGTTTACTGAAAAACATGTCAAAAATGGTGGAATGGAAGACGGAATACCGTGTAGGGATTTTTAAAATCGACGAACAGCATCAAGATATTTTTAAAATTTTGAATGAGCTGGCAACAGCAATCGAAGAAGATAAAGACAGGAAAACCTTGTCATATATCCTTTCCGATCTGGTCAAACATTTCAGTTATCATTTTACCGATGAGGAAATATACCTGGAAGGCCATCCCGGCTTCGATGTTCACCACCAGAAGCACTGGGAGCTTACAGAAAAGATTCTGGATTTTGAAAAACAATCCAGAAAAAACACAGCGTTTAACTTTGGTGAGGTCCTGGATTTTCTAAATAACTGGCTGAAGAATCACATTCTTGAAACCGATATAGAATATTTTCAATGTGTGCTGGGAAAGAATTTTATTGAATCAATAGATTAACTTTACTGTGAGATTGAGCAACAAACCTCTTTGGTATTTTTAGTCGAGTTATGCAGCGGGTTTGAGCGCTGTAAACTTGGCACCGAATGTTTGGACAATAATGATTGGTTCGCCTTTAAGACACTTCATGTGGACCGGATCGAAAGCACATTCTTTACAAGCGGTCAAACAAACAACAATTACGTTCTTTCCATCTAAATCAGTCTCACTTGGCTCCTCAACCCATTCACCGGAAGAAATGTTCCTTACAGCACAGGCAATGCCGTGTCCTGTTTCCGCAGAACCAGGGTATTTATTATCTGTAAATTTGACTCTGATAGGGTTGTTAGTTGTCGGACTATAACATATTCTGATTAATTCATAAAGGACATATAATATGACGAAAAACTTACAAAACAAAAAACACTATATTGTCGGATCGAGATCAAGGAGCAAAAGGAAGCCAATCCCGGGCCAGACACACTATCAGAAATACGAGTCTATATTTATGCACATGAAACCTGACAGAAGAAAAGAGTGATCGCTCATAACATTATCTATTCAAATCTCAATCATCGCAATACAAACGCGCCGGTCCGTTATGGCTCGATGTGCGGTGAAATTGTGCATATATATCTTGACTCACAATGGGTGTATTAGTAATATAATGTGTTGCCAAAATTTCATCCTCCCACCTTTTGGGATTCTGTGCAGTATGTGACTACTACATATACTGCTATCAATTATTAAATAGATGTTGAATAGAAGAAATCAAAGAAATGAACAATAAAGGTGTTTGTATCAGTTTTGGGAAAGAGCGGGTGAGCACGGCTCTGCTGTTAGCGGCAGGCACAGGGCAGCCGTCTTTCTCCATTAACCGATATGACGCCCAAATGCCTTGTTTCTGTCAATGAAATATCTATTCTTGAAAGATTAATCCTTTCCCTACAGTTACACAATTTCAAGCGTCTGGTTGTGGTTGTAGGGCACCAGGCCGGCTGTATTCGCGATTTTCTGGGTGCTCGGGCCGGGGGGTATGGAAATTACCTATATCATCAGCCCGTTATACAAGACAACAAACAATATATATTCGTTATGGCTTGCCAGAAAGGCAATTGAGGAGCCGTTTCTGTTGCTTGAAAGCGATATTGTTTTTGACGAGGCATTGCTGGAAGATATGCTCCTGCCCGATCGGATCGCCCTGGCCAGCCTGCAACCATGGATGAACGGCACCACTGTTACTCTCAATAAGCGCCAACTGGTTGAGGCTTTTTGGTGCGGCGGTTTTACATCCCATGACGTCCAACATTACAAGACCGTTAACATGTACAGTCTTTCCAGGACTTCCTGGCAATTGGTCCGGGAACGATTGGACCAGCATATTGAAACCAATAAGGTAGATGGCTACTATGAGACTGTCTTCGCGGAGATGGTTGCCGAGGGCTGTCTCTCATTTACTCCGGTTTTCTTTGACCCCAACCGGTGGTATGAAATTGATACCATTAATGATCTGCATGCGGCTGAACAGATATTCCCCTCCACTCTCCAGACTGCAATTGCCCATCGAAGAGGCTGGTCCTCCCATCATGTTTCCCGGTTCACGCCCGCTCTGGAAATGCCGCCCGAGATGAAGCCGCATTAACCATCCCTTGTTAGCCGGAAGCTTCACAACATTAAGTCGTGTCGGCGATTTTATTTATGAAAGGAACTGAGAAATGACAAGTAAGGACTATGCCGCCCGGAAACGGCAATACGAATTCATCTCCAGCCAGCATGGCGGCTATTGGCGGCACGATTTCATCGATCACAACTATCTCTATAACCTCTATTTTCCGCCGGAGGATTTTTTCACCCATATTACCAGCCAAATCCATCAGCTGGTATTAAATTATCCTATTGCCCAAAAAGACCTGGCCGGCTTGGTGGGCGACCTGATCGGCCAACCGCCTGAGCGGATTGTTGTGGGCAATGGGGCGGCAGAGCTTATCAAGATTATCGCCGGGATGGACCGTAAATTGATTGTGCCGGTTCCGTCGTTCAATGAATACGCCAATGCAGCGCTTACTGGAAATGTAGTTGAGTTTGCCCTTGAATCACCCTCCTTTCAGTTGGATGTGGACAAATTTGCAGCAGAGGCCATCCGTTGTAAGGCAGGTTTGGCAGTGGTGGTCACCCCGAATAATCCCACCTCATTGCTGGTCCCGAAAGCTCAACTTATCCGTTTGCTCAAAAAATTGGCAGACCACGACTGTATGCTCATCGTTGATGAATCTTTTATTGATTTTGCCAGAAAGCGCGACCAGGAGACCCTTGAAAAAGAGATTGATAAATATCCGAACCTGGCAATTTTCAAAAGCATGAGCAAGGCCTATGGTATCTGCGGCATTCGGATCGGTTACATGCTCACCGCCAACCCTGACTTTGCGGCAAAAGTTCGACAAGGGCTTCATATTTGGAATATTAATGGTTTTGCGGAAGAATTCCTGCGTCTTGCGCCGCAGTACCGGCAGCAGTTTATTGATAGCTGTAATAAGGTCAAGGCTGATCGCGACAATTTTTATAAACAACTTAAAGCGATCCAGGGAATGACCGTCTATCAGCCTGACGCTAATTATATTTTCTGTCGTCTGCCCGACCACGCTGCACCCGGTCCGGAAATAACCGAAAGATTGTTTGTTAAGCACAATATCTACATTAAACACTGCCATGGTAAGACAATGCCGGAATCTGACCGTTATCTCCGCATAGCCAGCCGCACCCAACCTGAAAACTTGCGATTGGTTGAAGCGTTGCGCGACGTTATTGGTCTAGAAAAGGAATAATGTCAGCCCCGCATTCATCGAATTCGCCCGCTTCCATACTCTCTTTTGCCAAAGACCTGCCGAACATCTGTTCTTTGGCAGGGCTTCTATGCGCGGTTCTCGCTATTTATTATGCGGTTCTGGGCATCTTCCCAGCCGCGATGATCGGCTTGATATGGGCGGTCTTTTTCGACTGGAGTGATGGCATTATTGCCCGGCGCCTGAAAGGGCGGAACGATAAACAGCGGGAGTTCGGGGAGACAGTTCGACTCCCTGATAGACATTATCAGCTTCAGCATTTGCCCGGCCATTGTCCTGTTAAGCTACGGACATTTCAGTCCCTGGTTCCTGCCGGGAGCCTTTCTTATCGTAGCGACCGGGGTTCTTCGACTCAGCTATTTCAATGTCTTCGGCCTGGTTGACAAGTCGACCTACATGGGACTGGCGCTGGACAATAATATCATTGTTCTGACCGGTGTCTTTCTCTTCAACAATCAGGTAAGTCAAACGGTTTTCACCATATTTCTCTATGTCCTGCTTATGCTGCTGGCCGCTTTGAATGTGGCGCCCATCAAGACCCCCCAAGTTTGGCGGCCGATGGTATTACGTTCTTATCCTTTATACCTTGGCGCTGACCGTGGTATTTGGGCGGCAATTGCTGCACATGGCCGGATGATTGTTCCTCCACAAGGATATCCATGGCTGATTATCGTTCTCTTAGAAAATGTCTCTCAAGCAATGATGAGGAACTCATAATTTACGGAGCAGATAATTTTGCTCAATTCCCGCGCCGCGATACATCTATAACTTCAAAATGCGACAGGGCTCTTCCAGCTGCACGCCAAAATGATTTGGTGGTTTTGCGTGGAAAGCTGGACCGGGAGTATCACAACTGGCTGCGCTCGTATGGCTTGGGATCGAATTATGTTGTTGAATATAAGGCATTGTCCAGGAAAATGACTCTTTCAGAACTTATCGTAAAAAATCCTGAGCCGGTCCGAAAGATCATCCGGGAGACCGGCAGGAAACCAGTATACGTGCCATGGTTTTCAGGGCGTATGGAGACTGAGGCGGCAAAAAACCTTGGCGCTGACCTTTTCGGGGCGTCGGAATCCGCAACATTGAAATATAACGACAAGGCTGATTTTAAAGCCGTATGCCACCGATTAGATGTGCCTGTTGTGCCAGGAACTTCGTTTGAGATACACCCGGGAATTAGTACAAATTGCTCCGAAATGACCAACCTTGTTAACCGCTACCTGCCAACATGCGAAACTGTAATTATTCGCGGCACCCTTGGGTGAATCCGGTATGTCATTATACAAGACAAAGGGCAATGATATTTCAGATCTGTATCGAAAAATTGCAGATAGCGGCGAAAAGATGGTTTTAATTGAGCCATTTTTAAAAGTCATCTCGACTCCGAACGATCAGTGGGTGGTTGGCAGAGACGGAAAGACAAGTCATATTGGCATGGCGAATCAGATATGTGAGAGAAGCATGGTGCATATTGGTACCCTCAAAGGACAAGACCCTTCACAACGTGTCTACAAGTATATCACGCAGGCATCGATGAAGATCGTCAACAATATGGCTGAATTTGGCTATAAAGGGATGGTCGGTATCGATTACATTGTGTCGGACGAAGGTATATTCCCTGTTGAAAATAACGCTCGTTTCAATGGTTCTTCTTATGTACGCATGATCGTAGATAATATTGAAGAGTTAATGATTCCCATTCCCTGCTGGAAATTTATCAAGATCAAGACATCCCCCTGTTCATTTCTCGATCTTAACAAACGCATTGAACCGGTACTCTTCGACGCAAGCAGATTAAATTCCGTGTTTCCTTTTAATTGTAATGCATTGCCACTTACCGGTGACTTTGGCGTTGTGCTCTTAGCCGAGGACTTGGATCACATTTACTATCTGGAGGAGTCATTGAAAGAGATGGGGGTAAAAAGGGACTGATCACAATAAAAAGGTCGCCCGTAATCCATTGGTATTCCCTGGCAAGGGCTTGAATATAAAACCTGTTGTCGGCATCACGCCCGGTTTGCCGGGTTTCAAATATCTTTGAGCTTGGGTCCCAGGTAATTGACACAACCATCCAGACTTGCCAGTTCAGGGTAATCTTCTTCTGGTATTTGAAGTTTGTATCGCCGTCGCAGTTCCATCACAATATCAAGGAAATCCATTGAATCAAGGTCAAGCTGATCTTGCAGGGGCTGATCAGGCTTTAATAAATCCAACTCAGCCTCTTCGTCAATATCTTCTATGATTTCAAGGAGAACGTCTCTTATCTCATCTCTTGTCATTGCCTAGCTGTTCCTGATTTCGTAAATAGGTTGCCCGGAACTCAAATATTCGTAAATATATTGTTCTCGAATTTCGTAAACAATTTTTGATGGTTCCATGTGCTCATGGATAAAGCTCCCTCGAATCTCGTATACTGGCTGCCACGTCTTCTTGTACTCATGAATATAATTTCCTCTTATTTCATATTTTGGCAGGGAGGTTCCCATGTATTCGTAGATATACATTCCATCAAACTTGTCACTCATCTATTTTTTCCCTCAATTGATGTAACTCCATATTATACTTAATACTATACGTAACCATTAGCTTGCCACGATAGAAATTCCCCCAATTCCCGGTTCCGTTTTTCATGAATGATGTAATGGGTTAATTGTATTCGACTATCTATATTTCGACTATCTATATAATGATCTATATCTATCAGAAAACTGATTTAAATATTATTTAGCGAGGTGATTGTTGGTGCAAATCAACTAAACCATCCTTGCCATTACGTTGATTATATTTGATGTCCACCCGTTTAATGCTTGCAGCATATTATCTTAACTTTTAAAAAAGTCCACATTTCTTGTCACAATTTGGATAGACTACGGTCCATAGCCTAATGATCAGCGGGTGAAATAGATTTTTACCGTTATGCTTCTAAACGAAGTTCTTTATATCTGAAGCAGTCAACTGTGTGATCGTTCACCATGCCGACTGATTGCATAAAGGCGTAACAGATTGTTGAGCCGATAAACTTGAAGCCTCTTTTTTTCAGTTCCCGGCTCATTTTGTCAGACTCCGGGGTGGTGGCGGGAATTTCCTTTATGGTTGTCCAGGAATTTTGAATGGGGTTATCTCCGACAAATGACCAGATAAATGCATTGAAACTGCTGAATTCTTTAACAACCTGTAAAAAGGCCAGGGCGTTGGTTTTTGCTGCTTTTACCTTGAGCCTGTTACGAATAATACCTGGGTTTTTCAGTAAAGACTCAATCTTTTCCTGGTCCCATTGGGCCATTCGGACAGGATTAAAACCGTCATACGCAGCCCTGTATGTTTCTCTTCTCTTTAAAACGGTCAACCAGCTTAAACCTGCCTGGGCACCTTCAAGGATGAGCATCTCAAAGAGTTTAATATCATCATGCTCAGGCACGCCCCATTCCTTATCATGGTAGGAAATATATAACTCATTCTTTGTGAGCCAGTCGCATCTCATTTTATTGGCCATGATTTTTCAGGTGTGTTGTGTTTAGTCAACCAGTGGCATTTTTAAAGGAAAAATATGGGAAGATTTATTGGAGTTGAAAAGCGGCGTCCCAGTCCTTGCGGACCGGATCAAAGCCTTTTTGTTTGATGGCTGCGCAGACCTCATTGATGCTGCGTTGGTCGCCGATGGAAAACTGTTCACCGGTGGTATCCGGATCAGAGTAGCCGCCGGGTGCGGTGCAGGAACCGGCAGAATAGCGGGTGGGTCCGAGTCCCAGCATGCCGTTCCGATAGCGGGCTTCCTCGCGTGTGGATAAAATGATGCCCACGTCCGGGTCAAAGATCCGCAGGGCAAAGATGAGGTGACTCAGGTCTCTTTCTTTTACCTCACAGAGAGGCTGAAATTCACCGGCAGCCGGACGCAGTCTTGGGAAGGATACGGTCAGGGCGGTGCGCCAGAAATTTTTTCGCAGCCAGGCAAGATGCAGTCCAAGGGCAAGCCCTTCGGCGCGCCAGTCGGCGAGGCCGAGCAGGGCGCCTATGCCAACTTCGCGCATGGATCCGGCAGCAGCTCTGGCCGGGGTTTCCAGCCTGAAATCATAATCGCATTTCCTGCCGGCAATATGCACCAGGTCATAGATGTTCCGGTCATAGGTCTCCTGGTAAATGGCAACTGAGGTGACTCCTGCTGCAAAAAGTCTGGCATATTCTTCTGTAGACAGAGGCTGCACCTCGATGGATATGGAGGCAAAGCGGTCACGCAGTCGCAGGGTAAGTTTTTTCAGGTAGTCCACTCCAAGTTTAGCCGGGGCCTCTCCGGAAACCAGGAGGATATGGTTGAAGCCGCGATGGTGCAGGATCATGGCTTCAGCCTCCGCTTCATCAAGGGAGAGGATGCGACGCTCGATCTTGTTGTCAGCGGAAAAGCCGCAATAGCTGCAGCGGTTGGTGCAGAAGCTTGAAACGTATAAGGGCGCGTATATTTGGGTGGTTTTGCCAAACCGCATGGCTGTAATATCTGCCGAGCGTTTAGCCATGGCTTCAAGATGTTTGTCAGCAGCAGGTGAGAGCAGGGCGGCAAGGTCATGGGTGCTCAAATGAACAGCATGCAGACTTCGCTTTATATCCTCATCGGTGCAGGAATTGATCTGATCCTTAAGTTGTGCAAATGATGGTATTTTGAACATGATTTCAGTCTTTGATAAAATCCAGTCCGGTCAAGGGGGACGAGGCTGAGGCTTCAGAGCTTTTTTTGCCAAGGCCGGCTTCATAGGCAGCACGACCTGCCTCCACTGCCTGGGCAAAGGCTGCTGCCATTTTTACAGGATCGCCGGCAATCGAGATGGCCGTGTTGACCAGGACGGCATCAGCGCCGATTTCCATGGCCAGTGCAGCATCGGAAGGGGCACCGAGACCGGCGTCAACAACAACCGGAACACGGGCCTGATCAATGATTATCTCCACCTGGAATCTTGTTATCATGCCCAGGTTGGTGCCGATGGGCGCGCCGAGGGGCATGACCGCTGCCGTTCCTGCATCCTGCAACCGCAGGGCAAGGACGGGGTCGGCATTAATATAGGGCAGGACGATAAAACCATCCTTGACCAGTTCCTCTGCGGCTTTCAGCGTTTCAATGGGATCCGGCAAAAGAGTGCGCGGGTCAGGGGTTACTTCCAGCTTCAGCCAGTCGCCGCTACCTGCAGCACGGGCAAGCCTGGCCAGACGGACAGCCTCTTTTGCATCCCTGGCACCGGAGGTGTTGGGCAGAAAAAGATATTTTGTCCTGTCCAGCACATTCATGATGTCATCGGTTGGATCGTTGAGATCGACGCGGCGCAGGGCAACGGTGATCATCTCGCTGCCTGAGGCCTCAATGGCTTTTTTCAGGGTCTCGGCAGAATCAAATTTTCCTGTTCCCAGGAAAAGGCGGGAACGGAAGGTCCTGTCAGCAATTTTCAGCATCTCATCCCCCTCCCACAAAGCGGATTAACTCAAGAACGTTTCCTTCGGAAAGGATCAGGGTGTCGTACTCATCCCTTTTGATTATACTGCCGTCGCATTCTGCCACCACAGTGTCAGGGTTGAGGTCCATATCCCTGATAAAAGACACCAGCGTGGTGTCCGGGGTTATTTCTTTTGTTTCACCGTTGCACATTATTTTCATGGTAAACCTTATAATTTTAGATAACCGGCTTAATATTAATCCTTTCCGAGCAGGATGCGCAATATCTGGTTTGCCTGGTGATGAGCGGCAATTCCTACCCGTGGGGCCATAAGTCCCTGGCCGGGACCTGCAGCCGAAGTTCCGTCACCTATAATATAAACATTGGCATGGATTTTTTGAGTCCGGATAACATTATTATCACCGTAGCCTGCCAGGCCGGACGCCCCTACATACCCTGTACCGGGCATGTTAGTCAATACAGTTCTCAGGGCCGCTGCTTTCATTGCAGGGTCGTCAAAGCATTCGGCCAGCACGTCAACATCTTTAAAAAACTGAGGGATTGATTCCTCTGTCAGTAAACCGTCCACGGTTTTGATCATGATATACGGATTCATCTGTAGCAGGTTTTTTTTTAATGCCTCGGTCTTCTTTTCGCCTATCTGGGAAATGGAGTATTGCTGCCGGTTCAGATTGCTGGGTTCCACCACGTCAAAATCTGCCAGGGTGAGTTTGCCCACTCCGATGCGAGCCATGGCGCCGGCAACCACTGTACCGAGGCCGCCAAGCCCCATAATGCCAACCCTTGCCTTTTGGACAATTTCATGTACGCCCGGAGTATGGCGGGCTACCAGCAGGCTCTCCATTTCTTCCGCTGTTGGCGTCTCACCGCGTCTGATCATGCAGCAGGTGTCGCCGTCCGCAAGCACAGTTTCCGGGGAGGCCTGAAAACCGTTGACAATGAACAGGTCTGCTCCGGGCTTATAGGTATCAACCAAGTCCTTGAGCCTGATTCCATCCTGATACGGAACTGTCTGTTCGTTTACTTTTAACATGTCGCTGTCTGAATAAATTTATCTGTTGCTAAAGAACCAGTATTTCTAGCAGAAATGTAAAAAATTTGCTTGTCAAAATAGGCAATCTCATTGAAAGTCACTCAGTCATCAACAGGACCTAAAGTATAAGCTCGTGCAATACGTAAGACAAGTCCGGAGAGAGTGTTCAATTATAGCTGAAATGATTTGTGATGCTGTTCTGTCAACACCAAGGCGGAACTTCTTGACTCAAAGAGGCAGGCTTGAGTAAGATTATCATGTGATATAAGATGTTTCCCAATACAAACAGGCCCGTAAAAGCTCCCAGGGTGCCAATTTCATCACAGGAGAATGATCTTGCCGAAGAATATATCCAAGCAGAAGACAGCAACTCCCTCGCAAACAAAGGATAATTATCGAACAGTGGTGCAGACCAGAATCATTGACGATGTTTTCACCGATGCGGTGGAAATGGTCAAGCCAAGGTTTGAAGCTGATTACCGGGCCTATCTCGACCGGTTATGGGAGGCTAATCCCGAGTTGCAAAAATGCCTGCAAAAGGCAGTTGACCTTGAGGCAGCACGAAATGCTGTGTTCGGTTATCTGGAGAAGACTGAACGGAAAGTGTTCGATCTTGACAACGATCTTCATATCCTTGAAAAATCAACTGTCAGGGAAAGCATCAGGGTATTTAAGAGCATCATTGGTCCCATAAATGAGAAACGGTGCGGGGTGTCGGCCCTGGAGTGTTTATGGAAACTGGCCCGTGATAAGAAAAAAGAACTGCACCATGAGGTTTCGGTAGGCTTTCTCATGGAGTTCATCAACCTCTTTCGTGCTGTTGCCGGTATTTCCAACGTCTATTTCGAGAGCCGGCAGGCCAAAAAGGGCATACCGGATTTCTTGAAACTCGAGGGCAGGGAAGCAGCACAGGTCCGATGTGAGAAATTGGACGAGATCGGTGCAACCATCAGCAAATATTTTAAAAAATATCCGTCCGGTCTGGATGCTGATGTCATTTTATGGCGTGAGGAAAACCGGAAGCGCATACTGAATTATTTTGAAGGCACTGAAGAAGACTGGCAGAACCACACCTGGCAGATAAGGCACGTTATACGGGATGCCGGACCACTTCTCGATCTCATTGAACTGACCGCAGAGCAAAAAGAGGCCATCAGCACGACCGGCTGCAATAGTATTCCTTTCGGCATCACTCCTTATTATCTTAGTTTGATGGACCGGAATCTGGCTATCGGCTATGATCATGCCATCCGGGCTCAGGTAATACCACCTCCTGAATATGTGAATATGATGGCTGCCTGTCAGCCTGAGCGTGATATTATTTTTGATTTCATGGGTGAACACGACACCTCACCCATTGATCTGGTCACCAGGCGTTATCCCGGCATTGCCATCCTCAAACCGTTCAATACCTGTGCCCAGATTTGTGTTTATTGCCAGCGCAACTGGGAGATTGACGAGGTGCTTGCACCGAAGGCTCTGGCTCCTAAAAATACCATTGACGAGGCCCTGGCCTGGTTTGATGAACACCGGACTATCGGGGATGTTCTGGTTACCGGTGGCGATCCCTGCATTATGAGTGATTCCGGTTTGGAGCGGATATTGTCCAAACTGGCTGAGAAGAAACAGGTATACCGTATCCGCGTCGGCACCCGGACGCCGGTTGTCCTGCCCATGCGCTGGACAGATAATCTGGTAAAAACAATCAGCAAATTTCATGAACCTGGCCGCCGGGAAATTGCCGTAGTCACCCATTTTGAACACCCCTATGAGATTACGCCCGATGCAATGAATGCAGTGCAGAAGATCAAAAAGACAGGCATATCAGTATATAACCAGCAAGTCTTTACAGTGGAGAATTCGCGGCGTTTTGAGTCGGCAAAACTCAGGAGGGATCTGAGGCTGATCGGCGTTGATCCCTATTACACCTTTAACATGAAAGGCAAGGATGAGACCCGCAGTTATATGGTGCCCATTGCCCGGATTCTGCAGGAACGCAAGGAGGAGGCCCGTCTGCTGCCCGGCCTTGACCGTACGGACGAGCCGGTATTCAATGTCCCGAAACTGGGTAAGAATCATCTGCGAGCCTGGCAGGATCACCGACTGGTAATGATCAAGCCTGAGGATGGATCAAGAGTTTATGAATTTCATCCCTGGGAAAAAAATATTACCCCGATGCCTCCATATAATTACACGGATATACCTATCTATGATTATCTGGAGGAGCTGGCAGCCCGGGGTGAGAACCTTCGGGATTACCATACGATCTGGTATTATTACTAAGCAGGGCAATTCTGGATCATGTTGCTGTGTGGTTTGATCGTTTCATTGTCCGGTATGGTACAGGACGTGAGGTTGGAAAATGGGCTGATAACTGCATTATCGCCGATGCGGCAGTCATGCAGTACCACATCCGGTCCGATGCTGCAGTTTTTGCCGATAACGGAATTGCCTGATATCTGTACATTGGCATGGATCGATGTGTCTCTGCCTATCGCCACCTCATGCTGAATGAAGATGGTTTCCGGATCGATGAGCCTGACGCCGTCAGCCATTAGTTGCCTGTTTTTTTGATGTTGCAGGTACCTGTTGGCCTCGACCAGTTCATTCCTGGAATTAATACCCAGCACCTCTTCACTGTCTGCCCCGGAGAAGATATCAACCCGGAGTTCAGCGTCAATGGCAATTTTGACAATATCGGTCAGATATATCTCTCCCTGCTTGTTGTCTGTGCCGACTTTTTTCAAGGCCTCAAAAAGAAAAGGTATTTCAGCGCAGTAAATACCGGCATTGATCTCCCTGATTTTTTTCTGCTCTGCCGTGGCATCTTTTTCTTCCACGATCCCCAGAAGCCCACCTTTGCTGTTGCGTACTATTCTGCCGTAATTTGCAGGGTCATCAAGTGTTGTAGTCAGGAGTGTCAGGACTGGTTTATTATGAACATGTTCAGCGAGCATCGCCTGTAATGTTTCTGCCCGGATCAACGGCACATCACCGCTGAGGATGAGCACAGTGGTGTCCATACTGCGGAGTTCTTCCTCTGCGCAGAGGACAGCATGGCCGGTACCGAGCTGCTGTTCCTGGATGATGCAGCCTGCATCATAGACCGATAGCAGTTCAGCTACTTTTTCTCTCTGGTGGCCGACAATCACATAGGCGCAATCCAGGGGGAGGGTCCTGATAGTGTCCATGACGTGCAGGATCATGGGCGTGAACAGAACCTCATGCAGTACCTTGGCCCTGGATGACTTCATCCTGGTACCTAACCCTGCTGCAAGGACCAGAGCACAAAAATGTTTCTCAGTTGTCATGTTCTTTCAGAAGAATAGTCATAGGTGATTTTTTATTGACAGGCAGACACAAAAACACCTTTAAAGGAATTTGTGAAGATTTTTTTGATCGATTAGGTATTATTAAGTAAAGTTTTTCTAGTCAAGTTGCTTGCTTAGTGGGTAGGAAATCGTCTACCGTATAATAATTGTACTGACGGTTGTCAAAAAAAATCAGGGAGGTGAGCCATGTTTGAAATCTTCAAGAAGAGTCTGTTTGCCGGCTTAGGACTTGCGGTTGTCACCAAGACAAAACTGGAAAGTGTTTTGGAAAAACTTGTTGAAGAAGGAAAGATGTCACGGGATGAAGCAGAGAAGATGGGCAAGGAATTGCTGGAAAGCGGTGAAAAGCAGTGGACTGACTTTGAATCGTATCTGCAGGAAACAATAAAGGGGTTTCTCGGGAACATGGACATCTGCCGGGCGAGCGAAGTGAAGAAGTTGGAAAAAAAGATAAGAGCCCTTGATCTCCGCCTGAAAGCTGTGGAAGGGCCAAAAGTAAAGAAAACAGTGAAAAAGTAGGGAAGACTGATGGATATCCTGGCTCTTTCAAAGTTGGCCCGCTTTCGTGATATTGTCACCGTGCTGTTCAAGTATGGCTTTGATGATGTTGCTGAGCGTCTGCAACTGCCAGGAATGGCCCTCATAAGAAAAACCAGGGTTTCCCATCCAGAGATGAGCACGTGGGAACGGGTGCGCCGTGGCATGGAAGAGTTAGGCCCCACCTTTGTAAAATTCGGTCAGATTCTAAGCCTTCGAGGCGATCTCCTGCCTGCCGATTTCATCAGTGAACTTGAAAAGCTGCAGGACAGTGTTGCCCCGGTTTCTTTTGAAGAGATCATGGGGGAACTGAAGAAGGCTCTCGACAAGCCTTTAGAGGAAATATTCAGCGTTATAGAAGAGGAACCTCTGGCCGCCGGTTCTCTTGCCCAGGTCCACCGTGCAGTTCTCAAAGAGGAGAATCTGCCGGTTGCCGTGAAGATAAGGCGCCCGGATATCGTGCGAACTGTAGAGATTGACCTGCAGATTCTTGAAGGTGCTGCGCCATATTTGTCTGAACATCTGGACTTTGTCCGCACCTATGATTTTGTCAACCTGGTCAAGGAACTCAAACGTGCCTTGCTTCGCGAGCTTAATTTCACTCTGGAAGCCAGAAATATGCAGATTGTCAGCCAGAATATGGCTGGTGAAAAAGGAGTCATTATTCCTGAAGTTTATGAATCCTGGACCAGGTCTTCTGTTTTGACCATGGATTTGATTGAAGGGGTTAAACTTAAAGATTTAAATCCGGAAAAGATTGAGGAGCGCAAGCAACTGGCCCAAACCGGACTCAGGCTGATAGTCAAGCAGGTGCTTGAGAACGGTTTTTTTCATGCTGATCCCCATCCCGGAAATTTCCTGGTTGTTGAGGATAAGGAGCTTTGCCTGATTGACTGGGGGGTTGTCGGCATTCTGCCGTCTGAAACGCGTTATGAGCTGGTGGAGTTGATTTCCGCCATCGGTGATATGGAGGCGGAAAAGGTTTTTGACATCCTGGTCTCGCTCACAGCTGCGAATGTTGCCCAGATCAATGAGCGTTTACTGCTGCGTGATATTCTGGAAATTCTCCACCTTTACCATAGTGTACCTGTAGGTAAACTGGACCTCGGTCAGCTTCTCATGGACCTGAACAACATGCTCCGAACCCATCATATAAAGCTTCCCAGTGATCTGGCTTTAATGTTTAAAACCATGGTGACGGCAGAAGGTACGGCCAGGAAATTTTATCCGGAGCTTGATGTAATTGCTGAGATTGAACCCTTTGTCCGCCGTCTTGCTACCGAACGCTGGAAACCTTCCCAGGTCTGGCGGCGTTTTTCTCGGCAGTTACGCTTTTATTTCAAGCTGCAAAGTAATCTTCCAGGTTCCATTCAGCGCATCCTGCAGAAAATTGAACAGGGTGATTTGAATATCAAGTTCAGGCATGAAAATTTAGGCGGGCTGCAAAAAAGTATGGATAATGTCAGCAACCGCCTATCTTTCTCCATCATACTTGGTTCAGTGATAATCGGCAGCTCCATGATCATCACTACTGGGGTAGAACCTTTGATCTTTGGCTATCCTGCCATTGGTCTTGTCGGATACCTGATCTCAGCCATTCTCGGCTTGGTCGTAGTCATTAACATTTTCCGCGGCAGTAAATTTTAGGCAAAAAAAATCCCCTACACCTTGCGGTATAGGGGATTTAAAGAAGAATTCGGCGGCGACCTACTCTCCCACCAAGTCGCCCTGGCAGTACCATCGGCGCAGAGGAGCTTAACTTCCGTGATCGGAACGGGAACGGGTGTGACCTCCTCGCTATTGCCACCGAAAAATTATTTAGCGTTCAGCTTTCAGCACTCAGCTTACAGCTTGAGGATTTTATTCTGCCTGATCGCTTGATGCGCTGACGCGCTGATAGCCTATATAAAAACTTAGATAATTGAATTGCAGGGGTTGAAAATATATACAGCAACTATGAGTTAAAGAATTTAATCAAAAAAATATGGTTAAGCCTCACGGCTAATTAGTACCAGTAAGCTCCATGTATTACTACACTTCCACACCTGGCCTATCAACGTTGTAGTCTTCAACGAGCCTTGAGGTGGGTATTACCCCACGGGATATCTAATCTTGGAGTGGGCTTCCCGCTTAGATGCTTTCAGCGGTTATCCCTTCCGAACTTAGCTACCCAGCGATGCCACTGGCGTGACAACTGGAACACCATCGGTTCGTCCATTCCGGTCCTCTCGTACTAGGAACAGCTCTCCTCAAATATCCTACGCCCGCAACAGATAAGGACCAAACTGTCTCACGACGTTTTAAACCCAGCTCACGTACCGCTTTAATTGGCGAACAGCCAAACCCTTGGGACCTGCTCCAGCCCCAGGATGCGATGAGCCGACATCGAGGTGCCAAACCTCCCCGTCGATATGGACTCTTGGGGGAGATAAGCCTGTTATCCCCGGCGTACCTTTTATCCGTTGAGCGACGGCCCTTCCATTCGGGACCGCCGGATCACTAAGACCTACTTTCGTACCTGCTCGAGATGTCTCTCTCGCAGTCAAGCTCCCTTATGCCTTTACACTCTTCGGTTGGTTTCCAATCAACCTGAGGGAACCTTCGCGCGCCTCCGTTACACTTTAGGAGGCGACCGCCCCAGCCAAACTACCCACCAGACACTGTTCCCGACCCGGATAACGGGTCAGGGTTAGTAGTCTAAGATAGCAAGGGTGGTATTTCAAGATTGACTCCACGACCACTGGCGTGGCCGCTTCAAAGTCTCCCACCTATCCTACACATGATAGCCCAAGCTACAATGCCAAGCTATAGTAAAGGTGCACGGGGTCTTTCTGTCTTGTTGCGGGAAACCGGCATCTTCACCGGTACTACAGTTTCGCTGAGTCTCTGGTTGAGACAGTGGGGAAATCGTTACGCCATTCGTGCAGGTCGGAACTTACCCGACAAGGAATTTCGCTACCTTAGGACCGTTATAGTTACGGCCGCCGTTTACCGGGGCTTCGGTTCATTGCTTTGCTTGCGCTAACAAGTCCCCTTAACCTTCCGGCACCGGGCAGGCGTCAGACCCTATACATCGTCTTTCGACTTAGCAGAGTCCTGTGTTTTTAGTAAACAGTCGCTCCCCCCATTTCACTGCAACCCCCTTCCGCTCCACGTGCGAATCGTATCACGTAATGGGGGCACACCTTCTCCCGAAGTTACGGTGCTATTTTGCCGAGTTCCTTAACCAGAGTTCTCTCAAGCGCCTTGGAATACTCTTCCTGCCTACCTGTGTCGGTTTGCGGTACGGTCACCTTGCTGAATGAATACGAGGCTTTTCCTGGAAGCATGGGATTAATCACTTTATATCCAAAAAGGAATCGTCATCACGCCTCAGCGTTGAATGAGGACCCGGATTTGCCAAAGTCCTCCGCCTACACGCTTGAACCGGGACATCCAACACCCGGATGATCTACCCTTCTCCGTCCCCCCGTATCCGTAACACCAGCAGGGTGGTACAGGAATATTAACCTGTTTCCCATCGTCTACGCTTTTCAGCCTCGACTTAGGGGCCGACTAACCCTGAGCAGATTAACTTTACTACAGGAAACCTTAGGCTTTCGGCGACAAGGTTTCTCACCTTGTTTTTCGCTACTCGTGTCAACATAAGCTCTTGTGGAACCTCCAGCACTCCTTACGGTGTACCTTCTCAGGCGGCCACAATGTTCTCCTACCATCATAAAAATCCGAAGATTTTTATAATCCGCAGCTTCGGTACCATGCTTAAGCCCCGTTGAATTTTCGGCGCAGCCCCACTCGACCAGTGAGCTGTTACGCTTTCTTTAAAGGGTTGCTGCTTCTAAGCCAACCTCCTGGTTGTCTGGGCAGTTCCACCTCCTTTTCCACTTAGCATGAATTTAGGGACCTTAGCTGGCGGTCTGGGTTCTTTCCCTCTCGACCACGGAACTTATCTCCCGCAGTCTGACTCCCGTACTCTAACTTGACGGCATTCGGAGTTTGAATGGGTTTGGTAATCTGGTGAGACCCCTAGTCCAATCAGTGCTCTACCTCCGTCAGTAAACATACGAGGCTATACCTAAATATATTTCGGAGAAAACCAGCTATCACCGAGTTTGATTAGCCTTTCACTCCTATCCACAGCTCATCCAAACAGTTTTCAACCTATAGTGGTTCGGGCCTCCACGAAGTATTACCTTCGCTTCACCCTGGCCATGGATAGATCACCCGGCTTCGGGTCTACCCCATGTAACTAAACGCCCTATTAAGACTCGCTTTCGCTACGGCTACACCTCGCGGCTTAACCTCGCTACACAGGGTAAGTCGTTGACTCATTATGCAAAAGGCACGCGGTCACACTGTTGCAAGCAACATAGTGCTCCCACTGCTTGTAAGCAGACGGTTTCAGGTACTATTTCACTCGGGTCCCCCCGTACTTTTCACCTTTCCCTCACGGTACTGGTTCACTATCGGTCATCGGTTAGTATTTAGCCTTGGGAGATGGTCCTCCCGGATTCCCACAGGGTTTCACGTGTCCCGTGGTACTCGGGGTACCCCTAGGGTGCTTCAGAATTTCGTGTACCGGGCTATCACCGTCTCTGGCCGGCCTTTCCATGCCGTTCTACTATCCCTCAACAATCCCACGTCGGGGCCCCACAACCCCATATACTCCGAAAAGTACATGGTTTGGGCTGGTCCGCGTTCGCTCGCCGCTACTGACGGAATCATTTTTATTTTCTTTTCCTGCAGGTACTTAGATGTTTCAATTCCCTGCGTTCGCCTCATACACCTATGTATTCAGTGTATGATAACCGGGTATTACCCCGGCTGGGTTTCCCCATTCGGAAATCTCCGGATCAATGCCTGTTAGCGGCTCCCCGAAGCTTATCGCAGCTTTCCGCGTCCTTCTTCGCCTACCGATGCCAAGGCATCCGCCGTCTGCTCTTAGTAGCTTAACCATAAGCCTGATTAAATCTTTAACTCAGCTACTGTATTTTCGTAAAAGCTATCAGCTCTCAGCGTATGCATAGTGATCAAAACGACCGGTTATGCACTGAGTGCCAAACGCTCTTAATATTTTTTACCCTACTATTCAATTATCAAAGATCAAAAACAACAACCGGATCAGTTAAAACTGGAATCGCGGCCTGAGACTAGATACTGCCATAGCCTCCAAATTCTAAATTATGAATTCTAAATTTTAAATTAATTCAAAATTCACAACTCATAATTCATAATTAATTTTGTGGTGGAGGTGAACGGGTTCGAACCGATGACCTCCTGCGTGCAAGGCAGGCGCTCTCCCAGCTGAGCTACACCCCCACTTCTAAAGTAAGAATGAAGAATGTAGAATTATGAATGAAAAACATTCTGCACTTTGCATTCTACATTCTGCATTTGATAAACGTGGTGGGCCTAGGTGGACTTGAACCACCGACCTCACGCTTATCAGGCGTGCGCTCTAACCAGAACTGAGCTATAGGCCCGTTTAAATTGAATATTTAAAATTTAAAATTGAAAATTGTTTGGAATCTTCAATCCTCAATTTCTCAAATCTTCAATCTCAAATGGGCGACAGCCCATGCACCGATCTCTCAAAACTGAATAGTAAATGATACAAATGGGGTTGATCTAGGTATGAGCTAGTGAAGCCAGCCTAAACTGACGACCCAGCTATTCATCCTTTAAAAGGAGGTGATCCATCCGCAGGTTCCCCTACGGATACCTTGTTACGACTTCACCCCAGTTACCGACCATTCCTTGGTAGCCTGCCTCCCTAAGGTTAGCTCAACTACTTCTGGAACAACCAACTTCCGTGGTGTGACGGGCGGTGTGTACAAGGCCCGGGAACGTATTCACCGTGGCATGCTGATCCACGATTACTAGCGATTCCAACTTCATGGAGTCGAGTTGCAGACTCCAATCCGGACTGAGACCGGTTTTATGGGATTAGCATCTTATCGCTAAGTAGCTGCCCTTTGTACCGACCATTGTAGTACGTGTGTAGCCCTGAGCATAAAGGCCATGAGGACTTGACGTCATCCCCACCTTCCTCCGGTTTGACACCGGCAGTCCCTCTAGAGTGCCCAGCCGAACTGCTGGCAACTAAAGGCAGGGGTTGCGCTCGTTGCGGGACTTAACCCAACATCTCACGACACGAGCTGACGACAGCCATGCAGCACCTGTCACCAAGTTCATCTAATGACGCACTCTCCTGTTTCCAGGAGATTCTTGGGATGTCAAGCCCAGGTAAGGTTCTTCGCGTTGCGTCGAATTAAACCACATACTCCACCGCTTGTGCGGGCCCCCGTCAATTCCTTTGAGTTTTAATCTTGCGACCGTACTCCCCAGGCGGTGAACTTAATGCGTTAGCTCCGGGACAGGAGGGATCAACACCCCCTATCCCTAGTTCACATCGTTTACGGCGTGGACTACCAGGGTATCTAATCCTGTTTGCTCCCCACGCTTTCGCGCCTCAGCGTCAGTATTCGTCCAGAAAGTCGCCTTCGCCACCGGTGTTCCTCCCGATCTCTACGAATTTCACCTCTACACCGGGAATTCCACTTTCCCCTCCGATACTCAAGCCTGACAGTTTCAAATGCACTTCCACGGTTGAGCCGTGGACTTTCACATCTGACTTAGCAGGCCGCCTACGCGCCCTTTACGCCCAGTAATTCCGAACAACGCTTGCACCCTCCGTATTACCGCGGCTGCTGGCACGGAGTTAGCCGGTGCTTCCTCTGAAGGTACCGTCAAATTATACGGGTATTAACCATATAACACTTCTTCCCTTCTGACAGAGCTTTACGATCCGAAAACCTTCCTCACTCACGCGGCGTCGCTGCGTCAGGGTTTCCCCCATTGCGCAATATTCCTCACTGCTGCCTCCCGTAGGAGTCTGGTCCGTGTTCCAGTTCCAGTGTGGCGGATCATCCTCTCAGACCCGCTAACCATCGTTGCCTAGGTGGGCCGTTACCTCACCTACTAGCTAATGGTACGCAGGCTCATCCCTATACGGTAGCTTTCATGAAGAGGCCACCTTTCCTCCTTAACCCAGCGGAAAAGAAGGGTATCCGGTATTAGCACCAGTTTCCCGATGTTATCCCAAATATAAGGGTAGATTACCTACGCGTTACTCACCCGTGCGCCACTCTACTCGCTTCCCGAAGGAAACTTTCTCGTTCGACTTGCATGTGTTAAGCACGCCGCCAGCGTTCGTTCTGAGCCAGGATCAAACTCTCCAGTTTGATATCCTGTAACCAACTCGTTAAAGCCGGTTATTTTGCAAAGAAAAAAAATAAAAAAATTACTAAAAGACCCATTTGTCTTTACTATTCAGTTTTCAAAGATCGATGATAACCAGGAGCAAAATTCTACCCGCCAGCCGGTGACTTGATCCTGCCAAAGTACACCTTGTGCTTCCACTATCTGCGGCTCAACTTGAACCGATCAGGGAAACTATGTAACTTACCATTTTCAACTGAAATGTCAATTGATTTGTGAACCCAGGAAACCCAAAACCGATGCCCCCAAGGAACGCGGCAACCTATAACCTTAATTGATAATTGTCAATGGAAAGTTGGAACTTTTTTATTTTTTTTTGCTTTGTCAAACAAGTACTAATTGTTAGGCATTCGTAAATCCTTGTTTATCTGTTCAAATGCCGGAAGGGTCTCATGTTTTATACGAGTTTTTTTAAAAAACCGGAAATTTTCGAATCCCTGCCGGCGAGATAATCCTTCTGGGCATGTTTTGCAAGTTCCGGATCAAATTCAAGGAGAAGTTCCGCAGCAAGCACTGCGGTAGAGGAAGTAAGGTTGGAGCAGAACTGCAAACGGGCCTTTTTGTCCCTGTCATATGGCTCGATCAGAACCCGGCAGCAAGTGGATGAAAATTTTTTATGGAATTTGTCATGCATCTTTTTGGATAGTTCCCTGAATTTTTTCTTGCTCAGGCCACTTTTGGCATGAGGTCCGACAAGTAGCCCAAGCCCCATGATTGCTCCGGAAAGGGCTCCGCAGGTACAGCCTGCCTCTCCCATGCCGCCGCAGAAACCAGCACCAAGCTGCTTTGCCTGTTCGGAAGTCAGCCCGCCCTCGAAGCCGTGATTAAGCACCAGTAACAGAGACTCAGAACAGCATAGTTTGTGGTTTTCATAAAGGTTCTCTGCCCGCTGGCCTACGAGTTTAATAATATCTTCGTGCGGAGAGGGGTTTTTAGTATATGATTTCATTCGATCAACCGGATTAAATTTTCTCTGGAAAATTATATTAATTATTAGTTATGTCATGTTAGTGAGTTGTTGACAATTTTATATCGATAAAGATGTCTAGCAAAGTAATAATACGAAAGGAGAAAGAATGAAAAGAAAATTGTTTTTCAGCGTAGTGATGGTAGTTTTGGTCTTTTTTGTTACCAGTATTTGCGTCGCAGGACAAGGAAAGAACAAAGGCTCTGGCAATTCAAACAAGCAATCTCTTGAAACTTCAACCCAGGGCAAAGAACGTGCTGAACAGCGTCATCAGATGGAAAAAAAGGGCGATGATTCAGTTGAAAAGGATGATGGGGAGAAGGGGAAAAAAGAGAAAAAGAAAGAGAAGGGCAAAAAGAAGGAAAAAAACAAAAAAAATATTGAAGACAACGATGATAAAGTCGATTTATCCGATGACAAAGAAGGCTCACCCTCTGATGAAGAATTACAAAAGGAAACAAAGAGGAGGTGGTGGGAGTTTAATAAAAAGTCAGGAGAATAGTATTGTTGTAAGATGTGAATGTAAAAAAAAGTATTGAATCCATTATACTCAACCTTAAAAAATCATCCTAAATAAAAAGCCCCGGCATCACTGCCGGGGCTTTTTATTATATTTGGTCCTGGAGAAAAATTGACCGTTCTATCTCTGGAAGAATGAGCGACTATTTGCCGAAATTCTGTTATTATTCGGTTAATCAAAACTGTACAGAATCTGGTTAGGGTTGACAGCGGCTTCATTGGGCCGTTACAAGTTTTCATGGTCTTGGCCGGCGTAGTTTAAAAAGCACAAA